>Ga0310690_10001406_pt1 | contig 42648 bp, 65 predicted proteins | sample AusTroGonzalo_MG_2_FD_207661 | JGI IMG/M metagenome (GOLD analysis project Ga0310690, IMG submission 207661) | Bovine rumen microbial communities from tropical cattle in Woodstock, Queensland, Australia - Gonzalo_04 (v2) (version 2) | ecosystem: Host-associated > Mammals > Digestive system >... | reverse complement strand
CCGTATTCTCGTCCAGCACGAAACTCAGGGTTTCCTTGGGCGGCTCCAGCTTCATGCCTCGCGGCAGGGCCACGATGCCGTTGATCTGCTCCCGGATCTTGTCGTTCTTCTGCACATGGACCACGTTTAGCATACAGCCGCTGCCCAGCACGTTGTCCAGGTCAAAGTCCTGCAGCTCCTCGTCGCTGAAGGGCTTGCCCCGCCAGGCTTCCAGATCCTTGCGCAGGTTACTTTTCTTGTCCAGGCTGGCGGTGTAGATACGGCCAATGCGCTTTTCCTTGGGGTTCATGTTCTCGTCCATCTCGTCCGTGACCAGCCAGCCGATATATACCTTGGGGCTGATCTTGCCGCCGTATTCCTCAGACCCCACCTGACGGCCCAGGTCGATGATCTTATCACATACCGCGGTGTGCGTCCCCTCCGCGATAGGCTCATAGCTCCCCGCGTTTACCGATAAATGCAATCCCATCATTCTTCCTCCTTAAATGCTTGTCTTTCTGTGATGTTTTCCAGTACGCAATCCTTCCCGCGTTCCGTTTTATAATGCTCCAGGACCTCTCCGGTCCGGCCACAATAGCGGTGTTCATCTGCAGAAAACCAGCGCAGGGCGTCACACCATACGCAGCCGGTTCCCAGCAGCGTCACCGTTAACGTGGCGTCGAATATCCGCTTATTTCTCATTGGCTCTCCTATCATACACGTAGTCATACACGGCCAGCAGCACGTTGTCCGTCTGCAGCCGGTGCAGATCCCCGGCCTCAAAGGCGGGCAGCGCGGTGATAAAGGCCGGGCCCACGCTCTCCGCCAGTTCCTCCATTATCACCTTCGTCGCCGCGTCGAAAAACTCGTCGTAGTCGCTGGTGTAAAATTCGTTTGTCCAGTTACCCTTGTTAACGCTGATGTGATAGATCATTTTCGCACCTCACTTTATCGGTTTCCAGCGGAAGACGATGGCCTGCGTCACTTCGTCTACGGGAAAATGTCCGAAGGACGCCCGCTTCTCATGGAGGCCAACCTTCCGCATCCAGTTGCACATAGTTGATGTATCCGTATGAAATTCCTGGGCCAGCTGCCCGGTGGTGACCGTTTCGCCGTAGCGCTCTCGCAGCGTTTTGGCTATCCATTCCAGTCTTTCTTTTTCGTACATGGTTTACCTCACATTCCGAACCAGATATCCATGCCGGCGATAAAAACCATGACCGCCAGCAATACCAGGCATTCAAATATCCTTGTCAGCACCTTCATTATCATTGTTTTTCTCCTTTCCCTTAACTTGCCCCAGGCTCACCAGGCCGGCCAGCCCCATTTCCGCCATCTGCTGCAGCTCGTCCACGTCGTACAGATCCCCGGGCGAACAGTCCAGCTCCAGACACAGCAGTTTCAGCCTCTCAGCCGTGGGCCAGCAGACCCCGCAGGCCAGGCGGCTTATCATGCCCTCGTCCCAGCCGGCGCCGTACTTCCCGCTCATGTAGCGGGCAAAGGCGCGGCAGGTGGGCCAATCTCCCATGATCTTTTCACGGATGTGGGTCATGCCTGTACCTCCATCAGCCCGGCCGCCCCGCAGCGGGGGCAACACTTCGTTTCCTCATAGGCCGGGCCGCCCCAGAATTCGCCCCGGCTTTCTCTGCCGGCGGCGGGTTCGCTGAAACGGGCTCCGCAGGCGTCGCATTCATATTCCTTTTCCTGGGCCTCCGCTTCTTCCTCGATCTCGTCCGCCCCGTCCAGGTCGGCGGGGCAGCTCCCGTCTTCCGGCAGGGCGGGCGGCGGGCCGCCTTCATTCGGACCCCTGAACCATTTGCAGCGGCGGCGGCTGACACAGCCTTTTCGTAATCCTTCTTCATATTTCACCGGCCGCCGGTGCAGCAGGCAGACGCCCATGGCATATGTACGCTTGCCCTGCTGTTCCCACCGGGCCCTGCTCATACGCACCCCAGCACCAGGGCGCGGGCCACGTCCCGGCTGGCGTATTGCCCCGCCGCCACCCTGCGGGCTGCCAGTCCCCGCCGAGCCGCCCAACGGTCGGCACTGGTCGGGGCCATCTTCAACAGCTCCGCCAGCTCCCGGCGGTTTATCACCGGGCCGTAGTTTTCCTTTATGTCCCGGTATGCGTCCTCGATCCGCTCTTTCTCCTCTCGGCTCATTTACTCTCACCTCCTTCTTCCCGCTGTTCGCCCGCCTTGTTCTTGCTGGCTTCAGCCACGCCCTCGGCATAGCCCTGTAAGTATTTCTGATACTCCGGTGACAGCTCCGATATAGCCTGGGCTATCTTTTCAGCGCTGCCTTTTTCCTGTTCGCTCATGGCATTACCTACCTTTCGTTAGTTTCCCGCTTGTGCTTATGTTGCTATTATAAGCAACAAATACACAAATGTCAAGGGGTATCTTGTGATTTTGTTGCAAAAAATCCTTGACTTTGTGTTGAGCCTACTGTATAATGATGGCGCAAGGAGGAGTTGTTATGAAAGACAGAATCAAGGAGCTACGAAGCAAATTACACCTGACACAGCAAGAATTTGCCGACAAACTGGGTATTAAAAGAGGAACAATCGCCAACTATGAAATCGGCAGAAATGTTCCCGTTGATGCCGTTATTTCTTTGATCTGCGTAAAACTCAACGTAGATGAAGTCTGGCTGCGCACCGGCGAAGGCGAGATGTTCACCAACCGTACCCGTGAAGAAGAAATAACCGCCTACATGGGGCGGATCACCGGTGGCAAGGGTACGGACGTAGAAAACGCTATTATCGCTGTTATGGCCCGCACCTCTGTTGAGGAATGGGAACTCATAGCCAAAAAGGCCATGGAATTAGTGGAAGAAATGCATAAAGAAAAGCCCGATCAAACTTGACCGGGCTATCCTTTCATCATATTTACTATGAATATTAGCAACAATCGTTGTTCTTTTTTTGTCATCCTTTTAAGTAAATTTATTATTTCTCTTTCGTAATCTATCATCGCCGCCCCTCCTTTTACTTCCTTCGACACCTACGATTATACAGAACAAATGTTCGATTGTCGATAGTCATTTTAGTGGGGTTATCGCCATTGTCCCGTTTATCGGACACAAATTTTTATTTTCTTTCCTCGCAGGAAAATAGGGTCTGTACCGGCACTTTGAGCGCCCGCGCCAGCCGACACATTATCTTCACTGTAGGGTTGGCCTCACCTGCTTCTATCAACTCAATATAACTGGCGGCTACGCCGGATCGCTGCGAAAGCTGCCGAACGGACAGTCCCTGTCCTTCCCTGATCTGTCGTAAATAGTATTTCATAGTTTTATCCTGCCCCAACTGAGCGGATAAATAACGGTAGGTAAATATTACCATACAAACCGTACCTGTATGCAGGTTAAAATAAACTTTTTCAAATGGTTATCAACAATTTTCAGGAGGTGCGTTTCTTGTGGGCAAGACGGAAGAACGGGCGGGTTGTATCGCATCTGTTCTATTTGTTATCGCAATTATCGGGATGTTCGTCGTCCATTTGTTTCTTTGTTATTACGTTTACAAAACCAGCACTTTTCTGGCTGTAGTTATTACTTTTGTCCTACCGGTAATCGCTGAATTATACTGGTTGGGTGCTATGTTAGGCAGCTATGGCTTTACCTGGGTCCATTTATTGTTTTGCGGCTGCTGCGTATTGTATCTTATCTCAGCCCTGTTATCAAAAGTTGACGGCTCTCGCGCTGAAGCCCGCAGGCTGCGTAAAGAGCAAAAAAGACATCAAGCATTAGACGCTGAACGTGCAGCCCGTGAAGCTGCCGCACAAGCGACAAACGAACAGTATAATACCCGATTTACCCCTGCGGCCGCTGCTGCTATTGCCAACAGAAAGACGATAGAAAACGATATTGCGGCTCGCGCCTCTCAGTCTGCGCCCGCCCGGCAGCCTGCCGTCATCGTACCGCAACAGCCCGTTTCTACGGAAGAACAGCTTAGACGCCGGGCAGAAGCAGCAGAGCGTCGTTGTCAGGAATTGTCCGCAGAATTGCAGCAGCAAAAAGGAGCACGCGAAACAGATATATTGGCGGCTCAAATTGCAGAGATAGAACGCACCATAGCAAACAATAGATCCATCCTGCCGCCGGACGGTCTTGCCGATCTGCAACAGGAGCTAATGGAGAAGAAGGCCCGCTACTTTGATCTTACAAAACGGTAAAACTGTTTTTATAAAATAAAAAAGCCCCGTCGGTCTGGCACACCGGCGGGGCAAGTTTGGGACCACACCCTGGTCCTGGGGAAAGGAGTTTGATCTATCTATGGCACAAAGTACCAAGACAGCAAAGGAAAAGAAGAAGTATGATTACAAGACGGCCACCGCTATGGTGGAGCTGCCCGGCGGGATCCGCAAGCCGGTCAAGGCTTATGGTAAATCCAAGCGGGAAGCGGAAAGTAAACTGCGGGCCAAGATCGCTAAGATCGAGCGGGGGGAGGTCTTCACCAACGCCAAGACCCCGGCCATGCAGTATTTCACAGAGTGGCTGCAATCCACTAAGCAGGACGGCAAACGCAAGGTTTCGGAGGCCACCTATAAGGACTATACCAGCCGCCTGAAAAACCATCTGGAGCCGGTGTTCAAAAACCTGGCCCTGGGAATGGTCCAACCCGCCCACTGTGAGCAGGTCCTGAACCGGGTGAACGGGGCCTCCCAGTCGGATATCAGCAAGACCTATCTGCTGCTGAAGTCCGGCTTCACGGCTGCCGTCAATACCGGGCTGCTGCAGCGGTCCCCCATGGCCAACCTGTCCCGGCCCAAAGGCCAATCCGGCAAGCGCCGTTCCCTGACCAATGAGGAATACGACCGCCTGCGGCAGGCTATCACCGCCGCCATGGCCTCTCCCGATCAGACGGCCCATGCCGCCGCCGCCTTTGCCGCTATCGCCTTGGGCTGCGGCTGCCGTCCCGGCGAGGTCGCGGCCCTGCGCTGGTCCAATATCAAGCTGACCGGCACGCCCACCCTGTCTGTGATGGGCGCTGTAAAGAAGGGCTCCACCAAGATAGGCCCGCCCAAAACGGCGGCAGGCAATCGCTCCATCGGCCTTCCCTCCTGGCTGGTCCAAGTGCTGACCCAGTATAAGCGGGAGCGGGGCGTTATTCTGGACGCTATCAACAAGAAGCGAGAAGAAGACCTCAAGCGCAGCGGCCTGGATTTCCTGAATATCCCGGAGGATAATCTGGAATTCTCCCTCCTGTTCCCCAACCGCCTGACCCTGGACCGGCCCCTTTCAGAGGAAGGCCGGCGCAGCTTCTGGCGGTCCCTGCGGGAGGCGGCGCATATTCCTGCCGACGTTGATCTATACTGCCTGCGGCATACCTTCTGTACCCGGGGAGCCAAGGCCGGCGTGGATCTGCGTACCATGCGCTACCTGATGGGGCATGAGAGCATCGAGATTACCGCCAAGATTTACACCGATATCACCGACGACATGAAGGCCGACGCCTCCGCTGCCATCGAGGCTCTGGAACGGCTGGAAGGCGATCAAAAATTTATCCTAAATTTATCCTAAATCAATGCTTAAACAGGCTTAGAACGGATTAAATTATCATACGTTTTTGACCCCTGCCACCTGACAAGGGAGTTGGAAAAGTCCAGTTAGCAATCATGTTAGCTGGACTTTTCCTATTGGTGCCGGTGGTCGGACTTGAACCGACACGGGTCGCCCCACCTGATTTTGAGTGAGTTCCCATAGCCGCCCTAAAGGCTATCAATCAGGTGTTAGCACAAATTTAGCATTTTAATGGTTTCTGTTACAGGTTGCGCAACTCATCTTCTGTCCAGTTTTCCTTAAAGAAACGGTAATAATCATTATCCTTGCCGCCATTTTTGACTTCTGTCCAGGCTGAATCGCCGCTGGGGCTTTGGACCGTCCAAAGGTAATACATTTGATCCGCGCTCAATTCGCCTTTGAACTGTTGCTTGATAGCCCAGGCCGCGCCCTTCTTTTTGCCGGATGAAATAACGTCACCCACCTCGCCCTTGGGCCGCCCTTTATTGGGACCGCTTTTGGTTATGGGGATGGCATCGCCCGGTCTGTACTTGAGGCTGTAGTCCTTGTCCATGGCCGATTCGTAGATGAGATAGGTAGGAATGTCGATATGAGCGACCTTTTCCGCCTCTTTCATCTTATCTGCCAACTTGGCACCCTTGGCCGATTCAGGGACGACATATCCACCGCCTTTTTCAGCTACGGATTGTTTAGCGTCGTATTCGGTTACATCCAAGATGTGGTTGACCAATTTTTGCTGTTCTTCCGTGGAGAGTGATTTATAATCGTCATTACCGAACAACTCAGCCAAATAATCGTTCAGTTCCGTTCCTCTGGTCTGCTGGTAGGCACTTCTTTCTTCACCGTATAAGCTGTATTTTTCATTACCGCCCGCCGACAGTTTATACGGTGCTGTACTGAAAGGAAGCGAATCGTCGCCGGTTTCCCTGGCCAACCTCGCCAGTTCCTGCACCACCGGGTCGTCGCTCCTGTCCTCGCTAATCTTCGCCGCCGGGTTGAACAGCGCATTGAGCCAGCGTTCAATATCGGTGTCAGCATTCGGATAGCGTTCACGCGGCTGTCCTGTCAGGTCCATGCTGGCAGGTAGTTTCTCCGACAGCCCGGGGATGCCAGACATCCAGCGGTTGCCCAGCCAGCCCCATTCATCTTTGCCGGAGGTTTCTCGCACATAAGGGTCGCTGCCGTACGTTACTTGCCGTAGAATAGAGCTGAACGGCGTGAATTGCCCCGTGATCTGTCCAAGCATATACTGCAGCAGGCCGGTCCAATCACGGTCACCAACATACCCTGCCGCTTTTTTAACGCTTTCCCACAGGTTATCATCCAAGGTATCGTTCAGTTTAATATCCGTAGAATTAAACATCAGGCCTTTAAGAATAGGCCACCAGTTTTCCTTGGATATGTCGCCATCAAGTTCTTCAAAAACGGTAGCGCCTACGGAAACCAGACCCATGGCAGGGCCAAGGGCCGATAAGTCATACCAGTTATCGCCAAACTTGATACTATATGGATTACGCCCCTCCATCTTCCAGATGGCGCTTTCCACTTCATCATCGGGCTCCCGGCCGCTGGCCATACCCGCGGCAGCGGCAAACATGGCGGCAAAAGACAGCAGCGACCCGGTGAGCGCCCTGCCGAACTTAGTGGCTATACGCCGCTGGTCCATCAGGGACATATTCTTGATACTGCCCGCTTTGGTGCTTTCGCCAACCAGATCCACTATACCGCTGACAAACCCCACAGGGGAATAACTCAGCCCTGTATGCAGGATTGTGGAGGTCACGCCGGCGAAAGGCATGAGCATCTGGAAAGCCGTCGTAACGACATCCCCCAGCACACGGGTGCTGAAATTATTGCTGCGCTGTAAAGTGCGGCCCAGGTTACGGGCGCTTGTAACCAAGGTCTTGATAGGGTTATCGTTGGTGAATGTTACCCTCTGCCCCGCCTCCTCGGCGATTTTTTTCATTTCCTCGGTCAGTTCAGCGTATTCGCTATCGTTTATTATGTCAGAAAACTGGTTTTTAACTTGCTCCTCGCGAGCGGTGGAGAATGCCGTATCCAAAACGGAAACGGTGAAGCTGGTCAAGTCATCCAAGAAGCGAAACGCCTGCAAAAGCGGATTCTCAGAACTACCGCCAAGCCGCGTTCCCGCCTCGGTCATATCGGAATAACGGTTGTTGAGCTGCTGTAAAGTGCCGGTCTGCCATGCCAAATAGCTGGTGGCGAGGCCCTTTTTGAATCCTTCTGACAGACCGCCAAGGCCGCCTAAACGGACGGCAGACAGCCCGCCGGGGTTGTCTTCGCCCTTGAAGACAGCGGCAAACATGGCAGACGGCAGGTCGGCCACGTTTTCCAAAACCAGCTGCAACAGGTTGCCGCCGCCGTTTCTAATAGCGGTGGTTTTCAGATTGAGCAGGAGGTTGATACGCCTGATGGCGCCGATCCAGCTTTCAGCCTTGGCGGGGATGGCGTCACTAAGACAACTGCTGCCTAATGCCGTCAACCATTCAGCCTCCGTGTAATTGGTCTGCCCGGCTGTTTTGTGTATAAATTCAGCGGCACGGGCAAAACGCTCTGCCTGCTTGCCGGTCAAACCAAGGTCATCTGTTATCTGTGCAGGCGTGGGGTTGGCAACAATGCCTACGCCCCTGCCGCTTCCACGGGCCTTTCTCCATTCTACGCCGGAAAAATCCAGTTTGCCGTCCCACGTCCCCTCCTCGGCTGCCTTTACGGCATTAGCTATGACCGCCAATGTCTGCTTGCGGTTTTCGCTGAGTTCTACGCCCTTGCTCCGCGCCTGCTTCGTCTGGTAGGTAACGTACATGATAGGGTCGGTGGACATCAGCGTTTTATTATACTGAATCAAACGACCCGCATCAGTGCTGGCAGCCTCCGCGATCTCCGCCATGGCCATAGCCCGCCCGGTCTGCCCCACATTGTTGTATCTTCGGATCAATTCCAGAACGGCGGCATATTCTACAGAACTAAGGTTGCCCTTGTTCATCACCTTGTCGCCAAGGCTGCGGTCAGTAGCGCCACGGGACAGCAAGTAGTTGCTGATACGCTCCATGCCGTACTTGTCGATGGCAGCGATGGCTGTGGCTCTCGTCTGCTCATTCGTGACGGTGGAATAAGTGTTGCCATACATCGCGTTGGCCACTTCACGGTCAACCGTTCCTGCCTCCGCTGCCCGTTGTAAGGTGTTGTTTGAGAATCCGCGCTCCCTTATCTCGCCCTGGCCTTGCGGCACGTTCAGCCCCAAGTTACGGCGTTCCAAGTCTACCGCCGGAGAACCGTCATCCTCGACCCGTGCCGGCGCGGCAACGGGATTGTCCGTTCCGACGGCAGGAGTGGATTCCGCCTCGCTTGCAGTGTTCGTCAGCGTGTTTGCAAGCCCTTCTGCGGCCTGTCGCATCCGCTCCGCAAGTGTTGGATTGCTACGGCGTAATTCCTGCGCCAAAACCTGCGCGGCACGGATCTGAGTCGGGTTCAATTCCCGTCCGCTTTCGATCACGGCAAGCAAGCGGTTTGCCGTCGCTTCGGCTCCGTTGCGTTCAATAAGGCTTTGAGCATTGTCCGCAGGGCCGAACACGGCATAACGCAGTTGCCGGGCGGTCTGAGGATCGCTTTCCGCCAGATGCTCGGCAGCCAACAGGGCGGCATACTGCTGTGCACCGTTCATTTGTTTCTGCCTGTCAAAACCTGCCAGCAGACTATGGGCGACAGCCTCCGGCCCGTTTTGGGCAATAAGACGCTCGGCAGCCGTCGCGTCCTCTGCGGATATCCCGCTCAATATGGAATTATCAGAGAGCGTGGGGGCCGAAGCCGGTTCTTGCCCATTTACGGGCTGCTGCATATCAGCCAGCCGATCTTCAACCGGGCGAGAATTATCCAAACCCCTGCGAATCAGATCAAGCCCGAACTCAGGCTTCGGCGGCAGGTTTTCGGGATATAAAGTAACGTCACGGCCGCGATAGTAACCGCCTGCTGCTTCTTCATTCGCCCTGGCCACCATATAAGGGGTTCTGTCGTAACCGGGATCTGCCCCCATACCCAGCCGCATCAAGTCAAGTCCGGATTGAGCGTCCGGCTCGGCCGGCCGCCGGCTGTCGTTCCATTCCTGTTCCTGCCGGGCCAGCCATTCCGTATCCAGTTCCGGGGTCTGCGAATCCTCGCCCAACTGTAACAGTAGTTCCCCGATGTCTAACGACCGCAAGGCAACATCGTTACGGCGCATTTCATCAAAAATGGCCGCCTCCCGCTGCGCCTGTTCGGCTATTGCCTGCGCCCGTGCCCGTTCCCCCTGTTCTATCGCGGCCCGGTATTCATCCTCCATCTGCATACGTAAGGCATAATCCGCCAAAGCAAGCTGCTCCGGGCTTACGTCCTCGCCCATACGGATATTGTTGGGGCTGCCGCCCAAAAGCAAGGCAACGGCCACGCCCAGCCCGGCGTTTTGCAACACGGAACTGGGGGTGGCAGACGTTATATCGCTCTTATCTTTATATATTCCTTCAACAGAAGGACGGGCTAACTCAGACGCCGCTTCTTCAACGCCCTCTCCCAGTTTCCGCCCTGCCCAAGCCAGCCAACGACCGCCCTTAGTTCCACCGAATCGGGAAACGGCCTGCAGCGCCTCTTGGGGAAGGACTTTCGACGCCCCGGCGGTTATGGCTTTGTTCATAAAGCCTTCGCCGGCGTCCAGAAGGGGGATGCCGCCGAACAGGCCCTCCAGCGCGTATTCCGTAGCGCCGGAAGCATAGCCGGCCCGCAGAGCCTTATCTATATCAGACCCATTGTCCAAAGCGTCCATCGCTTGGCTGCCGGCGGCGGATGCCGACATCAACGACCGTGCCACGTTAGGATTTCGGGTAGCCGCGCCCACCGCCACAGACGGAGCAAGTCCGGCGGCGACGTTGGCCAGGTCGCCCCCTGCCCTAACCGCCCACGGCATACGCTCTCTTGCGGCTTCCGTAACACGGTCCCGCTGGTCCAGCCGCATGGCGTCGGCTATATTGTTGTTCCGGAGTAAAGCGTTTTCTTCCAAAGCGGCCTGCTCGTTTACACTCAAGCCGCTCCTTTCCGCGTCTTTCTCCAACGCCCGTCCGGCCAGCCAGTTTTTAAGGCCCTCGGCGCCAGACAGGCCCTGGATCAACTGCCCTGTCGCGTCAATATAAGCGCCGCCTATGTTCATCAGGTTGCGGCCTACACCTGCACCTTTTTCCCACTCGGTTGATTTCAGGGTGTCAATAGTACCACCGAACAGGTTTTGAAACAGGGTATCAGCTGCGCTTTTGCTATCGTTTGCCTTCCTTGCCTGTTCTAATTCTTTGGCCGCCGTGGTGCGGACAAAACCTTCCGCGCCCGACAATCCATGCCCAAGACCGGAATAAGCCTGCCGGGCGATATAGCCGCCCTTGGTGACTTTATCCGGATCACTGGCCCATCTTCCCTTGCTACGGGTGATAGATTTATCAACCGTGCGTTTTTGGTCAACTTCAATGCGGTGGGTAGCAGGGTCACGGGGCGTACTGACCGGGGCGGACTTGGGTTTGGCAGGCGTCGTCTTGTTTACAGACACTCCAAGTGAAGACGAAGATGCCGGTGCCTTTGCCGGGAGAGATTTCTCGACCTCTTTACCGGACACGGGAAATATCTTTATCCCTTCGTCCGGTTTCCGTTTTTTCTTTACCATAGTTTACCTCGTCTTAAAACTTGCCTTTTATGCCAGTGAAGGTTTTGTTCTTCACCGTACCCACCGGCGTACCTGTGGAAAGAGAGGAAATGGCATTAGCTGCAGGAGTTGAATTGTTATTAGAGCTACTGGAAGCGCTATAGCCACTGGAATCGCTGGAACTATTGTGAGAATTGTTGTTTTTATTGTTACCGGAATATCCACCACCGGTAACCTCCACCGGGGCCGCCTGCGCATAGGGATTGAAGCCCGCCGGCATCTGCTTGGACAAATAGCTGCCATCCGCGGCAAAGCCCGTAATCTGGTAATACCCGGCCTGAGTCTTCACGTAGTCGCCGATGGCCAGCCCCTTGGGTGCCTTGCCGTCCTTGCCCACCTGGTACACACCACCGGTCTGCACGCCCATCATCTGGTTCAACTCGGCCTGAGTCATGGAAGCGTTCATTTCCGCCGCTCTGGTCTGCGCCTGGGTCAGCAGATTCTCATATTCCATAGCATCGATCTGACCGATCCTGTAAAGCGCATCCACCGCCGCTGTCTGCCGCTGGATATCCTGGGCCGCCGCTTGCAGATTGTAATCGTTAAGCTGACCCGCCCGGTCCATGATCTCGTCGATGGAATTATGCAGCGAATTAACCACAGTGTTCAGACGGTTGGTTTCGGCGTTGTGACCGAACTGAGCATTATCTATAGCCGTTTTGTACAAAGCCATGGCATTGTCATAATCCTGCTGTTTCTGCTGCTGCGCCTGGGCGGAAGCGTCAGCCAGCATAGCGCGGGTAACGGCATTTTCCTGCTGCGCCCCCAGGGCCTGTCCGTACAAAGAGTTATACAGTCCGGCCCGGTCCAGGTTTTGCGCCGCCCTCGTCCGCGCCTGGTCGAACTGTTCCGCATATTGCGGCTGAAGCATACGGATGGCCTCGTTCAGGTAATCGTCCATGGTGCGCCCACGGTAATACTGCCCCCAGGACGGCGCCTGATACTGATTATTCTGCAGTGTATCCGTGATCTGCTGCAGCTGGGCATCCTGGGCGCTGGTATCTGGCGCCTGATAAGTCGGAGTCGCACTTCCGCCCAGAGATCCCGCCATATTGCTCAGTACCAATTTGCGCTGGTCTGCCGTGGCCGGCGACAACTGATGGGCCATCTGCTGGGCCGGCGTAATGCCGCCGCTCATACCGTACAGATAACCGGAATAATTATTGGTCAACTGCTGGTTGGTGGTATTGGTTCCCGCCGCGTTCATTCCGTTGATCTTGGCGTTACGCTGCTGCTCATAAAGTGCCGCCTGTCCGTAATTGCCAGCCTTCACGGATTGGTCTATCAGGGCCTGATAATTAGTCTTGCCGTCGTAATTAACCATTGTGTCCTCCCCTATTCGATTATCCAGCGGTCCACGTTACTGCTGCCCGGTTGCCCCATTACGTTCTTCAACCGATCCTTTTCCACCCGATAACGGGTCAGCCAATAGTTAGACAGGTTCATTTCTTCCGTGTCGCCTTCGCTTTCCCGCGCCCAGTACATAGCCACGGCGTGGATCGCCAGCAGGTAATGCACGGCGTTGGGCAGATCCGGGGTCTGATCCGCATCGGTACCGGTGAACTGTACCGTCGGCATCCCGATGTAATCAACTTCTGTCGCGCTGTCCAATACCAGCTGCCCCCGTTCATTTTCCTTGCAGGGTCCCAGCACCTTCAAACAGCCCTCCGGCTTGTCTGCCCTGCCGTTTACCGGGGTCAATACCACCGTCCGCACCGGACCAAAATCCGGCGTCAAGTCAAGCTGGGCCTCGTTAAACCAGATGGCCAGATCGGCATCGTCAACTTCGCCCCTTATGTCGGTGTAAGCCTCAAAGGCTTCCCGTAATTCGGAAAATTTCATATCCCGCTCCTTTATGCGTGTCTTTCCGTAAGATCATAAGCTATCCAAACCGCATAGGATATGCTGGTATTGAACACATAGCTGTAATCGTCACTAATAGTCAGCGTCACCCCGCTGCCATACCAGCTGGCGGTTACCACGTTGCCCGCGCCCCGTCCCGCTATGTAGGTCCGCACCGTGTCGTTGCCCTGGTAACCCATGCCGGACACCACTTGATCCGCCCCAGTGGCGTGACCTATGAAGCCGAACATATAAGGGGCGCCATAATCGGAAGTGTTTATCATCCAGACCCTGTTCGTGCCCGGCGTCAGCGATAACTCAACGTAACCGGGCGCTCCCGTAAATCTGCCGGCTTTGCCAAAAATACTGAATCCAGCCCTGATATTGTCGGGGTCCAGCGCCGGGTCGCCCAATACCGTAATATTGTGCAGACAGTATTTACCACTTGTCGGGATCACTATATCCTCGGTTCCCGGCATGATCGGCTCGTCATCCTCAAAGGCTGGGATGGTCAAAGTCCGGTTCATGGAAGGAATATAGCCCGCCTGCTGATTCACGAAAACCTTATTGTCGGTACGGCTTACGTTAACGACACCGTTATCCATCGGCTCCAGCTCGATGTCCCGGTTTATATAACTGCCGGCGGGTATGTGCCGCACCTGCGACGGGCCCGTGGGCGGCTCTATCATGATCTTATTTCCGTCCAGAGAAGGCCCGAATTTTACCACGCCGTTCCAGTTCGGTATCTTGCCTTCCTGCGGTCTGCCCTTGCTGTCGTGGAAGCGATAAGGAGCCAAAACGACCTCCGGACGGATCGTGTCCAGAGAGAGGTCCGCGTCGCTGCCGCCTCCGCCGCCGCTGCCAAAGATCAAAAGTCCCATACCATTCTCCTTACAGATAAAAAGTAATCATCAGCGGCACGCCTGCCGCAGGCACGTTGCCCAAAGCCCGCAGCCTGATCCAGGGTGAGGCGTTTAACGCTCCCGACGCGCTTGAGCCGTTGCCCTGCCCTGCCGCCGTAATAATCCCCGCGCTCCATGCCAATTTAGCTTCATCCATCGCGTCCGCAGCGGGACCCACCAGAGCATGACCGGAAACGGCCGTGATATGCCCCGCAAAGGTGGCACCGCTGATATGGTCGTCATCGGTCAGCAGGCAGTCCTCGTCCGGCAGTTTTTCGTAATAGGTGTTGACCGGCACAGGGTCGCCCTCGGTCACGCCGGCCTCAGTATAATCACCGCCGTCCTCGGTGTAATAGGTTTTTCCCTCCTGGAACACCGTGTCGTAAGTCAGGTGATACCCACCCCAGCCCAGGGCCTGACAGTTGAAATAACCGGTGTAAAGGTTCAAGTCCTTTTGCTGGTTATTAGGGTCGTAAACAGAGGTCGCCATGTTGCCTACGCCCACCGGCCCCCGCTCACCCCGGACCAGGCCAAGATCATAGCGGTGTACCGCCATGCTCTCCTCGGGGTCGCTCAGGTTATAGATCAGGTGGCCATGTTCGTCGATATAAAAATCGTGCGGCCCGATGCTCTCCGAAGCGGTCACGTAGAGGTGGCCGTCGTTGGGATCGACCTCAAAATAAAACAGCCCGTCGCTGTCAATCAGGGCTGCGTTTAAGGTGCCGGCATCGAATTTTTCTTCCAGGCTGTCGCCATCCGGGAACACGATCTGAGCGGTGTTGCCCTCCTTCCCCGCCATCACGGCAGCCTGACAAAGCAGCTGCAGCAGGGTTGCAACGTCGCTTTCGCCCAGGCCGTCGACATGGACCATGTTATAGGCTCCCAAAAGAGCCTCAAAATTGGCCATAACCTTGGCGGCGTAGGCTTTCTGCCCCTCCCGAAGCAGATAGGGTAAGTTGGTCGCCATATCTATCTCCTTAATCGTCGTACCGGACCGCCCGCTCGGTCACACCCAGGCGGGAGCCCTTGGCTTTCTTGCGTTTATACTGCAGGGCTATGCCATAGATCAGCAAAGGCTCGTCCGAATTGTCATCACGGAAGATGAACTGCACCCGCTTGCACTTGCGGTTGATCTGGAACATCTTGGTCACGGTATCCACCCAACCCCAATAGACGTTGCCCCAAAGGCTCTTGCCCCAGACCATGCTTTCGTCGCCCTCCACGTCCTGCAGCACGGCGGTCAGCACGGCGTGCATACTGTCCACCCGGGCGGCAAAAGCACCGTCAAGATAATCGGTCTTGACCTGCACTTCCAACCCGGACTTCTCGGCGTCATATTGGCGCAGCACCAGGAACACCCGTTTGACCTTGGAATCAACTACCATCCGGCCCACCACGTCGTAGCCCTTAGTCCTGATCTCCAGCGGTATAGTCGATATCGTGCCGGTAGCGGTTGCTATATAATGGTAGCTGTTGGCGTCGTAATAAAGCACGTACCCGTTATCGCAGCCGATAAACAGATGGTCTTCCCCGGCCAAACGCGGCCCGTAACAGTAAGGCCGCTGGGTGTACTCGCCCCACCAGGCTCCACCGTCCAGGTAGTAGCGGTATTCCAGAACGTCCGCCGCTGTACGCAGGGTGATATAATAGACTCCATCAAACACTTCGGCATATACATCCGTGGGCTTTACCCCGGTCAAGCGGCGGCTGGCCTGCTTTTCGCTGATGTTCTTTGAAGCAATAGCCGAAGTGAAATAAGGGATAGACAAGCGGTAGACCCCATGATCCCCCAAATACAGCACGGCGTTGGATATCGTCTTGATAGATTTGGGCCATCTGGTGCCGCTCTCCACAGACAGCTTGGATAAGGAGATATCCGATCCGCCCGCAATATCCCAGCCGGTCAAGTACCAGATACTCCGTGTCTGAAACACCAGAATGCCGTCGTTGAATTGATACAGGGCCGTAATGGTGTCGGCCACGCCGGAAGTCACGTTGATAATGCTCGTTTCATCGAATTTATCATAATAACCAACTTCTGAAACAATGACCTCGTTTTCCCGGGTAGCGAAAAACCAACGGCTCTTTCGCTGCACCACGGCTATGGAGGTCTGGACTTTGATCCAAAAGTCCACGCTTTGCTCGTTGACGTTTTCCACGTCGGCGATCTCCGCCCCGTCATAGTAACGGTAGTTAGCACCGTCTATCCAAAACAGTTTGCCGGCATAAACGAACCAGTCCCGCATGGGCAGCAGGTCTTCCTCGTTCACTTGGGTCCAGCTCTCGCCGTCCCAGTCCCACATATCCCAATAAGCCTCACTTTCGGTGCAGGCTATAACGTGGGGTTCGCCGTTTACCGCCAACTCCGCCAGCATCACTACCGGTCCGGAGGTGGGGATCTTCTCATAGGCCACGGAAGTCCCCGTAGCCCGGGAAATGCCGTACCCATCGCCCGGGGCGGCGTTCTTGGCTACAACAAGGCTGTTATTGGGGATATTGTCATTGGCGACCTCAGAAAGGCCGCCGGAAAAGTCTTTGATTGCTTTTACGAATTTAGCCATTTTTTCTCCTGTATCCCACTGGGATAATAATTAAGCCCCCACCGGTTTGACCCAGTAGGGGCTATGCAAGGAGGCTCGCCGTGCTGAAGCTGACACGGCAAGAGTAATACCAACGGCAGACAGGCCCACCACTGAATAAAAGCTCTGCCGTTCATCCCACCCTCATGCCGCATTACTTGTACTTCAGATCGAAAGTGGGCTTGCCATTCTCGTAGCCAATGGCAAGCGGCGCAATTTGAGGAACGTCTCGCAGCCGGATATAGTTCTCACCTTTGTACAGGATGGTGTTGACCGTGACCTTGTTGCCCGTATCCTTGCTCACCAGTTCGGTTTTTCTGATCTCCACGTCTTCGTCCTCCTTTTTGTCTGCTGTTTTTGTGTAAGCCGGAACCCCGAAGCCCATGATCCAGCTTCCGCTGCCCAGGGGCCGGGTGCGGCGGTATACGCCCTCACCGTTACTCACGTTCCCGCCGCTGCTGGTGTTGCCTTCAATGGTGATGACGTTATTGCCGCTCACGCTTTCCACCAAGCCCACGTGGTCGCTATCGCCAAAAAATACAATATCGCCCTTCTTCGGGGTGTAACTGCCCCGCGCCCGGTACAGCCCGCGCTGCTTGTAAAAGTCTACCATGAAAGGGACGTAGGCGAGCTTAGGGATGATGCTTGTAGGCACGCCTGCCTGATTGGCGCACCAGCTGACGAACATAGCGCACCAGGGGTTGTTGTTCATGCCGTACCAAACGCCATATTTGTTATTATCTCCGCTGTATTCCTTGTAGCCAACCTGAGAGGCGGCCACCTGCATGATCTTATCGCGTTGGTCCATATTTACCTCCTTCTTATGCATATAAAACCCTTCGGCCCCTCTGAAAAATACGTCAGAGGGCCTTATTTTAGGCCCGATAGCTGGGGCTTTATTGCTGCCATTGTTGCAAGTTAGTTGCAAGTTAGTTGTAAGTTTGCGCCCGCTGCCGCCTATTTGCCAAGGACATCTTTGTCCCCAGCAAATACCCCGCGTGGCACGCAAGGCTTCGGCGGCAGGAGACATGTTACCCCTTGGCTTCGGCACTCCCGGATAGTAGGGTGTCTACTTGCCAAGCGGTGATTATCAATATGCGGGTAGGGATTTGCACCCTACATAGCTTCATTTTCGTGCTGGACTTCCGACATCGGCAGATTTCCAAACCGAGCGGATTATTCTGCGATACGATTTCCATCCGTATCTTCCCATCCCCAACACCATCGGGTCGCCAGCAGTTGGTGTTTAAGGCTATCCTCGGTAGTTGGGCTACCTATGAAGCCGCCTCCAATCCACGTCTACCTATTCCGCCACCGCATACATCTATTGAGCTTTCTTTTGATTATGCTGTTCGCGCTCTACGAACAGGTCATCGTCTTGTTGACGTCAACAAGACAATCGATAACAGGCATTCCGCAAACAAATAAGCAAACTGTTTGCTAATTAAAGCAAAACGGCTTTTTCTTTAATTACGTCCCAGCTAACTAAAGTGATCTTTATTTGCCGGTCATTTGCCGGTTACTTGACGGCTACTTGACCGGGAGCCGGGACATGCTTCACCCGGTCCCGCTCCTCCGCCTGCTTGGCGTCATTGAAGCGGTCAGTCGTGCCGACAAGGTAGCCGGTAATCCTTCTTATGCGCTCAAACTTCACGCCTTGACCAACGGTTTCAGTCATGGCTGCCCTCCTCGTATTTCTCGTGGTACTTGTCCCGCTGCTTGCCCAGCTTGATCCGCGCGCAAACGATGATCTCACCCAGCACCGAAGTGCACCAGCCTGCCACCAGCACGTTGGGCTCGCTGCCGGTGTGCCAATAGACCGCCAGCACCGCCGCCGTAAACAGACAAAACAGGGACGTCATAATAAGCAAAGCCTTGTCCAGGGTCTTCATTTCAACGCCTTCTCTCCCATGTTAATAGAGTAAACAGCCGCCTCGATACGGGCGTTAATCTCCGCATTTACCTCAATGCCCAGTGCGGTCAGCATATCTACCACGTACTGCTTCCGGTATTGGCCGGTAGGGTCGGACTTCTTGAGCTGCTGTTCGGCGGCGGCCACGAAGTCATAAATAAGCCGGTCCAGCTCACTGGCCTGCCCGGCCTCGACCTTCTCCTTTAGGGCGTTCTTGACGTAGCCCACCAGCCAGACGCCACCCAGGGCCAGCAGGCCGAAAATGGCTTTCACTATCAGGTCCATAATTTCAGGGTTAATGTGCATATATACCTCCTTATGTATCTTGCCTGGGATGGATCTGCTCCAGGTCTTTGATGCGGCCCTCGTTGCGTTTGGACCGTTCCTCCACCGTATACATCCGCTCCACCAGGTTGTTGTGCTTGTCCACTTTCTTTTCCAGGGCGCCTATGCGCCACATAATAGCGCCCCAGGTGGCCGCCAGGCCCAGCAAATATACAACGACGTCGCCGCTGAATGTTAATCCGCTCATGCCGTGCGCCCTCCTCCCTATGCTTCGATAATCGTCAGTCCGAAAACGTACATGTAGTAGCTTGTACTCCTCGCCCTGGCTCTGACCGTTATAACCTGGTCTTTGGTCAACGACACGTTCGTCAAATGGACTGCCTGGCAGTTTGTCAGCGTCGCGTCGAATGTGGTCTGGTTGCCGGAGGAATGGGCGGAGTCTCCGATATACAGGCACGACCCATTTGTGCCGCTTGTACTTGAGCGGTAGCCTTCCCAATAAACATGATAAGTGCCGGTTTTTGCGACCGTAATGCTCTGCCCGGATATGGCGGTATACGCAGTCTGGTTCGTCCTCCCAAAGCCTGGGGCTATCTGGGCGTTCTTGCTTGTACCCCCGCCGCCACTTGGGATAGCGGCAATCTCATCCGGGAAGTCGTCAGCCACAATATCACTGGAACCGCCAGTCTTGGCACGAATAGCGTCTGCTATGTCGGAAAACAGGTCTGCCAGAGAAGAGTGATTAAGGGTCATCAGTAGCTACCCCCTATCGCGCCCTGGATAGCGTCATAAACCGCGCCGCTGGTGATAAGGTTGTCGCTGTCCTCGGTCGGCTCCGTGTCCACCCCGGGCATGGTCCAGTCCGTCCATGAAACAGATGAACCGCTGCTGGCAGTCCTGCCTACAAATATCTGCTTAATCGAACGAGACAACACGATATAGTATCTGATGGCCGTGTTGCTCAAATTGGCCAGACAAATCACCAGATACAAATAGCTCGAGTTAAGGGTTATCCCCGAAAACGAGAACACGGAACCGTATGCCTCGGTATAACTATTGGCCGGTATATTGGACGGCGTAACGCCGCTGCTGTATGCGTCCGCTATGTGCCAATAGGTCAGCGCGGCAGGCGTATGCAATCTGCGGTTTTTCGCCCGGTAAAAAGCGTAGCCGGTGGTGCTTGCGTCGGCAGGATAACCGCTGTGGGAAAGGCTGTCGTCAGTAAGCCTGGTCAGTATGATGTTCTGCGCGACCGTATCTTGGTTAGAGTCGGTGATAGTGCTGTCGCTGGTATCACCGGCAATAATTCGCACCTGCGAGCCTGTCGGCAAATCCGCAAAATCCACCGTTTCGGTGAACCAGGTCATAACAGACGGAACCGCCTCTGTACCGTTCCACACCCCCTGATATGTACCGGAAGCGTTATACACATAGACGGCTATTTTATAGCCGCTTTTCGGAGTTACAGCCTTAACCCCCAGCGACAGCATCTCCGTCCGAATCCGGTTTGTAGAAGTGTAATTAGTACCGTTAGCCGATGTCAGGGTGCCTATCTTCCATAAGGTCAGGTCGTAGTCGTTAAAGAGTACCGGCTCCGGATAATCCGTCCCGGGAACGGCCCGGGAGATATTGCCGCTGCCGTCGCTTTTGACCAGGCCGTTAACGCCGCGCACAGCCAGCCCGGCGGCCACAGCGTTGTCCATCTGCGGGCCGTAATAACTGGAATTATACGGTGTATTTTCAGTCATTGTTCAACTCCTCATGCACAAGACAAGTTTGCCGTCAGCCGTCAATAAGCCGGACGAACCGGCGGGGATAAAGGCGTGGTTGTCGTTCCAACCGCCATCCTCAGACTGAGCGTAGAGGCTTATCCGATATTCGCCGTCCCCGTTCACCAGGTCGTCGTCATAGACCTCGAAGGTTCGCGAGGTCCCCGCCGGGGTGGTGGAGAAGCTGGCCACCAGCCGCCCCACTCCCAGGCCGTAGTTCTCCCCGGCCTTGGTCGCCCGGCACTCAAAGGCCGTGTACGCTATGTCCGAGGAGAAGGTCACGTCGATATGGTCGTAACCCGTGACCGAACTGACCTTGTTGTTGGTCACGGTGAAACTAAGCTGCGGGGCCGCCATCACACGCTCCAGTTGTTCTGAGCGTCCTTGACGAAGACCTTAATAATCTTCGCGCCGTCCTCATCGGAGCAGGCGGACGCCAGGTCTGCGCCCTTGATGGTGCAGGACACGGGAGTGCTGGCCGCCGTAGAAGTGCTGCCGCTCATGTTGGTGCTGCCGCCGGTGGTGGGAATCTGCGTGCCCGCGGTATGGGCGCTGCTGGTAGAAGGTACCACCTTGACCTTCCATTCGACAAAGGCTTCGGAGGCGGAGAAGCTGAAGGCACAGGTATCAAAGCCGCTCACCTCGGAAATCTTGCTCACGTCGGGGCCGGTGATGGTCACCACGGGGCCCGCGGTATCAAGGATGACGTTGGCATCCCAGGCGGGAGTTATGTTACCCACATCATCCCGGAATTTAACGTAAATAGTCTTGGTTCCGTCGCCAGAGGTCAGAATGACGCTGGCCGAAGTGTCATAAGTCACCCAGGAAGCGTCAGACTCGGCTATGGCGGACCCTCCGGCGGTAGCGCAAATATCGCCCCAAATCTTCATCTGGTCGGCGCCGGTAGCTCCAATCGTAAGGGTCACATTAACCGTACCGGTACGGGCAGGGGCCGAAATACTGCCGTTACTGGGGGCAGTAGTGTCGAGTGTTAGCGTAAAATAAGAGGCCATTTGTTTTCTCCCTTTCTTTATTCTTCTTCCGGCGCGGTCTGTTCACCGCTCCGTTCACCGGTCCGCAGGTCCAGATAGAAATAGTTTTTCTGACGGGCAGAGCGGTCATAGTAGGTCTTGCCGTCCTTGACCATCTTGCCAAAGTCCAGCGGGTAATACTCCTTGCCGTCTTTAACTATCATGTGCCCTCCTCGATGAAATAACAAACGTCAGGGTCGATAACGGATAGGGCGTTGTACTCGGCCAGCGTCCCAAACCAGAACTCTGCCCCGGGCCCGGAAGAACCGGCGGACGCAGCACTGCTGAGAGCCAGTATCTTTCCGGCGAAGTGCAGGCCCAGAGCCTTGTAGGTAGCGGATTTGGGATGCACGTTGTCGGCCAGGGAGTTCGTGATGTCCACCCGGTCGAGAGGGGCGTCCATATTGGTGATGTGCCCCAGCCCGTAGCGCGGGCAAAACTCCGCGTACAGGTCGCACAGGTCATGCCTGCTCCAGGCTCCGGTGCCAATTCTCAGATTGTAACTCCACAGCGGCGGGACGCCCGAATTGCCTTTGGAAATCAGCGGGTCACTGATAATGATATTGATAGTGCTGGAAATGTTCCTGATGTACCGGTAGCACTGATACATGGCAACGACTATCTTCGTCGGGGTCAGGGCCATAATATCAGCGTAGCTCATAGCGTCCAGCCCGGCGTCGATAATGTCCGTCTGTACGCTGCCCAACGCATAATTGCCGTCGTTGGGCCCCAGCGACAACACGATAGTGTTAAAGTCGGACCAATCGCCGGACCCCAGGAATTTATAGCCGCTCCAGGTGTCTGAGCTGTCGTAATAGTCGCTGTTGCCTACCCGCTGCAAATAGCCCAGTGCATTTGTCTTATTCGTGCCGCCGGTATTAAGCCAGCCTATGTTTCCGATGCCGAAATTCTCACAGCGAATACCAAGTTCAGAGGCCACGATATTGGGAATACGGTTGGTACTCAATCCGCTCCCGGTGGAGCCGCGCACAATAGAATCGCCGAAGAACATGACGCTGGTCGTCTTCTTCGCCCGCGGGGACCAGTCGGACCATTCGACAGTAGCCCCGCTGTCATTGGTGCGGCCTACAAAAAACTGGTCGTAGCTCGGGCTGAATATCTGATAAAACCGTGTAGGCGTGTTATGCAGCGACGCCCAACAGAACACAAAATAGTTTCGCACCCCGGTCAACGTAAAAACGGCGTTGTTAAAGCCCGCAAGCCGGGACCCCGAAGTGTATGTGTAGCTGTTGACAGGAATATTTGCCGGAGAGGCGGGGCTTTCCGGGGTATACGCCTCGCTGATTTCCCACCAGGTGAAGGCCGCCGGCATATGGCGCTCCCTGTTTTTTGTCCGGTATATCGCCGCACCCACAGCCGCCGCGTCTGCGGGCGCTCCTTCTATGGCCAAACCGGAATCAGGCGACCAGTCCGCCCAATCAACAGTTGTGCCGCCGTCTATGGTACGTCCGACAAAATGCTGGTTGTAGCTGGGAGCAATAATCTCATAATAACGCACCGCCGTACTGTTGCCGTGCAGGTTGGCCCAGCAAAACACAAAGTAGTTGCGTACCCCGGTAAGCGTAAATACGCTGTTGTTAAACCCGGCCAGCCGCGCCCCGGAGGTATAAGTGTAGCTGTTCGCTGGCATATTGGCAGGCGCCGCGGACGTGCTGTCGTCAAAAGCCTCGCTGATGTCCCAATACGTCAGGGCGGCAGGCTTATGCAGCGCCCGGTTCTTGCTGCGATAAATCGCGCTGCCTACCGTGGCCGCGTCAGCCGGGATTCCGCTGCGGGACAGGCTGTCGTCCGTATATCTGGTCAGGATGATATTCTGGGCAACAGTGTCCTGCGTTGCCGTGGTTATCGTACTGTCGTTCACATCTGACGCAACGAGCCGCACTTGGCTCCCGGCAGGCAAATTGGCAAAGTCAACCGCTGAGGTAAACCAGTTGTTGGTAGTGGCCTTTTCCGTGCCGCTGCCCGTCCAGACCCCCTGGTAGACCCCATCTGCGTCATAAATATAAAGCAGCATTTTATAGCCGCTTTGGGGCGTGACCTTCTTTACGCCTTTAGACAGTATCTCCGTCCTGATACGATAGTTGACGGATGAGTTAGTGCCGTTCGCCGCAGTCAGAGTGCCGATTGTCCAGAGGGTCAGGTCATAGGCGTCAAAAGTTATCGGCCCAAAAAACCCAACAGGCCCGTTGTTGACCCAATCCAGGCCCACCGCGTCCCAGATATAAATATCATAAGCCTCTTCCGTACCGACGCCATAGGCGGCGCCTGCGGGAGGGTCGGGAACGGCGGCCCGCAAATCGGCCAAGGAAGAATAGAAGCCTAATATCTGAAAATCCTGGCCTTTAACCAGGCCAAGATCAAATTGTCTGCTCATTTGGTCCCTCCATGAAATAAGGGGAGAGGGAGGCTCCGAAGAACCTCCCTCATGGCGTTAAACGTAAGCGCCGGTGATAAGCATGTGGGTCTTGGGAAGTTTGACTTCCAGAGAGCATTCGGTGATGTACTCGTCGATCACGCCGTCCACATCGTTGGCCTGAATATTGGTATTCAGCTTGGTGTCGCGGCCCTGGAGATAAGCGTACCGGATGTTGTCGGTATCGAGAACCATACCGTAGCCGGCATGGAAACCGTCGGCCAGCAGCGGATCGTAAACGACCATCAGATCGCCGTAGCCGGTAATGAGCCTCTTCACGCGGATGCCGAAGGTGGCGTTGGCGTCGACCTCGGTAACGACCTTGTTCAAAGCCCAGCTATTGATCGCGGTCATCAGATTGGGGCCGGCGATCAGCAGCTTCTCGCGGGAACCGTGAGAGAACACGGGCTGGGCCACGTACTGGTCGAAGTTGGCGTAGGTCAGAGGCTGGGTGCTGGAATCGAAAGCGGTGGTTTCGGTCATGAACTCCAACAGGCCGCCCATGGTGCGGCGGGGAGTAGCGCCGGTGGTGTCTTCCTTGCGCACGCCAAAATACATGGCGCGGGCGATATCGCGCTTATGTTCCAGGGCCTTTTTGCGGCGCTGATAAGCGCGGTCCTTACCGCCGTACAACTCGGTCGCCATTTCGGTGGCAGACAGAGCTACGGGGGTACGAAAGATCTGAGTGTAGTTGTAAACAGCTACTTCCTGAGTGGTCTTAGCCGCGGGGACGCTGGAATTTTCTTCCATGGCGTTACCCAGTTTCAGCACCACGGAGTTGTCGGCGATAGTGCCGGAGGCCACGGCCGTACCGAACTGGATAGCGGTCAGGGTGTTGGTGCTGATAGCAGTGATCCGGTAAACCACGCTGTAGGCCGGAATGGAGATCAGGTCGCCCACGCTGAAGATGGAACCGTCGTCCACGGCAATAGAAGTGCTGGAAGTGGAGATGGAGATACCACTGGCATTGTCTACCTGGGTAGCGGCGCCGATCAGGTCATCTTCCAACCACTCGATCTTCGGGGCTTTAGCCACGCGAACGTCCTTCTTCGCCAGCTTCAGGAAGGTAACAAACGGGGATTCGTTGGGATCCAGCAGGGCGATCTCTTTGGCCATGTCCACCACGCGGCGGGCCTGCTGAATATTGGTAGTGGTGCGTACACCTGCGATATTAGCCATTTAGTTTTGTCCTTTCTGCCCTAATCAAGGGCCAAAAATACGGCCCGAAGATTGGGCCATAATCTCTTGTCTGATAAGGTCTTCCTCGGTCAACGGGGCCTCCGCTTCCGGCGCGGTGCTGGCCGCCGGCGTAGCCTTGGCCTTACCCGCTTCCCGTTGCTGCCGCTGGGCCAGCCCTTCCTCATACCCGCGTTTCTTGGCCGCCTCGATAGAATCCTGATCTATCTTCACCGGCATCCCATAGGTTTTGATAAGGGCTTCCCGCAAAAACAGCTCCGGAGCCTGCCGCCAGCTTTCGGGGCCTTTGCCGATGGCGTTTTCAGCCAGGGCAAACATTTCTTCTAAAACGGAAGACCCCTGTTGGGGGTCCTTCAGCTGCGGGTAATCCGTGACCATATTGTTGTAAGCATCCGTGAAAGCCCGGTCACTGGCCTGCTTTCTCTGGATCTCGTCAAACCGCTGCCGTTCCTCCTGGGTGCGGTCGTCGATCATTTTAGCCAGCACCGGTGAGATCATCTGCAGCATGGTTTGGCGAGGATTGTCTTTTAGCCCCTGATAAAACGCCGCCTTTTCTTCCTCGGTCTGCGGCTGGTTAAAACTGAGTTGCAGGGCGCTGTCCTTCAGCTTTTTGTTTTCTTCTTCAAGCTCGGCAATACGCTTGCTGTACTCCGCCGCTTCCCGCTGTTTGGCGTTCATTTCCCGGACGGCCGCTTCATAGCGGGATTTGTCCACCGTTTCCGGGGCCGGCTCCGGGGCCGGTTCTGGTTCCGGTTCTGACTGGGGTTCGGGTTCGGGTTCCGCCGCAGACTCGGCTTCCCCCTCGGGTTCCGCCGGCTCCGCTTCGGGTTTATCTTCAGCAACTTCTTCCGGAAGGCCCTCCGGGGTGATACCGTCCTCGTCCGCGGGCTCGGCGTCCGCAGGTTCAGCCAGTATGTCCATTACGGCTTGTTCCGCTTTGTCACCAAAAATACTCATATTGATATCCTCCGTTAATTAAAAAATTGTTGAGGGTTTACGATCATGTTATAAAAACGCTGCGCTGCGGTAAAATCACTACGGGCCTCGGTGAATTCCTCCCATGATTTTGCCTGCAGCATCCTGGTCTGGCAATAATCTACCTTGCCGCTTAACTGCTCCTGCAGCCAAACGCCAAAAGCCCCGTCGATGAACAGACGGTGGCTTTCTATCAGAGCTTGTTTTTGCTCGTTATCCACTTTGCAAGCCTCCCTAAGGCACGAAAAGACGGTAACCCTAATATCCCGTCGTACTATTGGCATGGTATAATTCCGCAGCCTGTATCTCCCGGAATTTTGGCGCTTCCTCCGCATAATCCCGCCAATCCATAACGTAATAAGCAATAGCCAAAGCCATCACCCGGTCGTCATGGCAGCCGATCTGCGCCGAAGTCTTTCGCCCGTCCTCCTCTACGATGTAGGTCAGACACTCCGACAGAGCCGCCTTGGATTTGATTTTGGTCGCGCTTTCCCGCAGCACGCGGGTGAGCATGGAAATGATCTTGGGCTTGGTGATCTGCGTGGTCTGCCAGCCGTAGGTATTGGTAGTACGGTCCTCCACCTGCCCATCCTTGACCCGCCTGTACAGTTTGGGATAACGGTAGCGGCGGATTGCGTTCACCGTAGCAATACCGTGATTATTAACCTCCGGTGCCAGCAAGGCCAAATTATAATAGCGTCCCAGGAACACGGCTTCCGCGCCCAGCAGATCGGGGTCGATGTGACCGTGCCACTCCGCCACCTGCTCCTTGGTGTCACGGCGCAGCACTTCCATCACGGAATAGTCGCCGTCTTTCACACCAAGGGCCACGTCGATGCCGATAACGTATTCCACGCCGTCCACCGGCGGCTGCCATATCTTCAGATACCCCCGCGCTTGGCTCTGGAACTTAACGTGGTGTTCACCGCCCTCATTCACGTCCAGCACCCGGCCTACCTTGATCGGCTCCGGGGCCACTCGCAAAGCCTTGTCTATGGCCTTCACGTCGAACACCGGGCATCCGGTAGCGATAAAAGCTTCCTCCGGCGTAGAGGGATATTCCTGATGGAAACTGTCGATGCTGCCGGAGCAGTTGGACAGGATACACCAGCGCCGCCAGGCCAGCTGGCCGTCAGTTACGTTATAGGCTTCTATCAGCTCTTGCTCTTCGTCCGTGGGCTCAAAGTCCGCGTCCGGCTCCATGGAATAATCGGTAAAGCCATACCAGGGGAAGAACAGGGGCACAAAGGGGCTTTGTCCCTGGACCGCCCGCTGCCATTCCTCATAGAAGCGCCCGCCAATGCCGTTGGCCGTACTTTCGATGATGACAATAGTACCGGGCATGGGCGGGACGGCATTCATCAAAGAATTCATGGTAGCGTCCGCAGTCTTGGGCCAGAAGGCCATTTCCGACAGATGCAGCAGGTGAATGGTCTTGGAACGACCGGCATCGGGATCCATAGCCGTTTCAATGCGGATAGCGGACCGCTGCCCCGGCTTCACCCTCCGTTCCAAATAGTCGGAAGAAGGGTTCTCGAACAGCATTTCTTTGGCGTTAGAAGCCTTGACCAGCGGAGCCAGCATGGGGTGGCTCTCCTCCTGAAACAGTTTCATTTTGTTGAAAATAGCCGTGGAGGCATCCGCCTTATGGGCCACGATCTCCGCTTTCACCAAAGGTCTGTGGGTGGTCCTATAATAGAACATACCGGCCACCGCGGTGGAAAAGCCAATCTGGCGGGCCTTCAAAATGATGATACGCACCGGCAGGCCGGCATCCTCCTGCCGCCGCACCTCCCGCCATAACGCCATCTGCTGCTCGTTATAGCGCAAAGGCACCAGCCGTCCCATCTTATCGGCTATCTTCAAATTGCATTCGGTATATAGCAGCTCGTCGTTAGCTATCTCCCGCAGGGCAGCCATCTGCTCCGCCGTGTAATCCGGCTGCTGGATAGTGGGCTTCTTCCTCATTACTCAATCACGCCCAAATCCTCAAACTGTCCCATGCCGATCTGCGGAGCGTGCTGCAAAACTTCCGGCGGCATCATGCCCGCCTGTTCGGGGGACATCATCCCCTGCTCCATCCCCGGCTGCATCATCGGCTGGGGCGGCGGGGGTTCTGGCACCAGTTCGTCCGGAGCCTTGATATCCATGGATTGCAGCAGGCGTTCCATCATATTCAGCAGCTTGTCCGGAGCGTTGGCGTAAGCGGGGATCTGCAGCGCCAGCTGAATGGCCTGGATCAGTTTTTCCTTGGTCAGTTCCTTGTTGGCCAGCGGGTCGATAGAAGACCCGACGTAGATCAGATCGAATTCACCCTCCACGTCCAGCGGGGAGATAACGTCGCTGCCACCGTCTGCCAGCGGCGCCTCCGGGTTCAGGATCACCCGTTTGTCCTCGGTCATGAACTGCTGATCCATGGAAATGATATCCCGGGACACCGGGACCAAAATATCCTCCGCCAATTTTGAACAGCCCATCTTAAAGCGGATGGAAGCGTTGTTATCCTTGGTCATGGTGGTCGTAGCCGTTTCATCCGACGGGGCCAGGCCCATCAGGATATCGTGGCAGCCGGTCACGTCCTTCATGTCCTGCTTAATACCCTCCTCCGTCTGGAAGGCAGAAGCCGGCAGCTGCTGAACCAAAATTTCCTGCACATCGTCCATGTTTTCCACCTGAAGGACGCCGTTCTGCCGCCACACCAGATCCCGGGCGGTCAGGCCGCAGCCCTTGCGCAGCTTCCACATACGGCGCAAAGTCAGGGAATTATAGTCGATACGCTGATTACGGACAGTGTTCAACTCATCCTGTAGGGCCGCCAGCATTTCCGGCAGACCCAGCCCGTAAAACTCTCCGGGCAGGCTGACATAACAGGCGCGTTTGTAAGGCAAATTGCCGTGCCAGTAAGGGTTCCCCTCGTCCAGAGCGCAGTATTCGTCTACAAAGACCACGTGCCGCTCCATCTCCCAATAATGGCGCACTTCATACAGGCCCTGCTTACCGGACATCAAGGCGCTGCCGTCCTGGCCTTCGCCGTATCCCTGATCGGATTGGCGTTCCTTGGCGCCACGCTTCTTGACCTGAACGGGGCTTACCGCGTCCCAATCCACCTTCCAGCCGGCGGTCCTCTCCAGCCTTTGGATATCCGCCTTGGAACGGTACTCTAAATGGCCGCAGAAACGGGCATCCTCCAAAGACGAAGCCTGGGGGTCCACGAAAAAGTCCATCAGGTCAATGTTTTGCAGCACGGGATCATCGTAAACCTTCTCGTCCCGCTCCTCCACCAGACGGTTGCCTGCGTCGTCCGTATAGGAGCTTTCCATGACCGGGCTATTGGTTTCCGCGTCCACCACCACCATGCCGTCATCACCGATCACAGGGACTTGGCGGGTGACGGGCCGCTTTACCTTGCGGGTCACCGTCTTCCATGCGTCGTATACGATGACCGTACCGTAAATAGCCCAGCTGGGGATGATATCCTCGGCAAACAGGCGGTCAGCGTTGATAACGTCCGCCAGCTGCCAATCCAACAGTTCCTGGACCTTATGGGCGTTTTCGGAATGGCCCTCGTCACGGGGCAGCACCGACACGTAAGGACGGGTATTGAACAGGCTTTCCGACGTGCGATTGGTGATAACGTCCACGATCATGAAGGTCTGAGGCACGAAGATATTACTGCCTTCCCGCATACCGGCGGGACGGGAACGGTAACGGCGGTAATAGTCCAACCACTGTTGCCGGTAATTGCCGTCCCGGTGGGTTTCCGCGTCCTTGATCCGCTGCCACAGCGCATCATGCACGCCATCCCTTTTGGGCTTTTCCCGGCCCTTGGCAGCGATTTGCAGCATCTTGTTTTCAGGCATCCTGCTTTGGCTCCTTAGTAGTCTTAGTAGTCTTCCGGGCGGCCTTTTCGGCCTTCACCTTGGCGCTCAGACCGCCGCTTTTCTTTCCGTAGGTCTTGGCGTTCTTTTCCTTCTTCTCGGCCTTGGCCTTGGCTTCGGCCTCGGCCTGGTCCTGACGGATCTTGGCTTCAGCCTCACCGGCCGCCTTTTCCTCGGCTTCATCGGGCACGGACAGCGGTTCCACAGGCTGCGTGCCCACGTTTTCAAAATGGCCCGTCTTTACCAACTCCGGGCATTCGTCCATATGCGCCCGCAGTTTGTCGATACCCTCAAAAGAAGCCCCACAGTAAGGGCAGACGTACAAAGTGGGCGGGCCGTCGTCCGTTACCGCCGCCCTTTCAACCGGCTGCATGGCCGGCAGCTCATCCAGATTGGGGACTTCAAAATACAAATCACCCTTGTCAGGGTGTCTTTCCAGCAGGGCTTCCACTTCTTCCCAGCTCTTAAAGCCCCTCGGCAGTTCGCCCACGCCGATCTCCAGACAGCGGGTATTACGCAGCGTCAAACCGCCGCACCGCCAGGCGCCCCGTCGCGCCATATACCGTTTACCCATGAATTACCTCCTGAAAATAAAAATCGGTAATCAACCGCGAAACAAAAAACGGCGGTCCACGTAAAACCAGCCGTCCTTCTCATATATAGCCCCAACCTCTTTCAGCGTTCTCAGCATCCACGGCGTCCCCAACATCTCCACCAGTTCCGCCTGTCGGCTTTCTCTGCTCCGCCGCCGGGACTTGATACGCCCGTCATTCAACACCGATCTGCGGATACCCGATAAAGCCGCCCGTTGGTTTACCGTCAGTTCGTCAAAACGGTCCCCAAAGCAGTACCGGCTCTTTCTTCCCCGCCTCTGCTTTGCCGGGCCGCCGTCCCACCAGCAGCCCAGTATCTCTCCGTTTTCGGAAACCAAAGTATTACACGCCCGTCCGTCCGGCAAAACCTCCCGGTCTATCCATACCTTGACAACCTCCTTACCGGACGTTTCCATTATATAGGAAGAAACAGGTTCCAACATTTTGAGGTTCTCGTTCAAAAAAAGCCCTGCTACAAGAAAAATGTTGTAGTTAGAATATATATATGCGCATTTTTAAGGACGGGTTTTTGGGTGGCCGTTTTTATACAGAACCAGACCTACTCCAAAAATAAGTACCTAACGCCTTCCCCACCCCCGTTTGGGGAACAAACAAAGATGAGTAAAGCCAATACGTTCCCTAACCAATTGAGCAAACATAAGTAAACGAAATCAGCAAACACATACAAATATAAGCAAACAAAAGGAACGCTGAGGAAAAGTGACCCGTCAATCGCGGGGAAAACCCTCTCCCCCACCCCCACCGCCGGCTGTGAGTAAGTACCCGCCCCCCTCCCCCTCCGGGTGCCCGGTCCTGGCGGGGTAGGGGTACCCCTATTAAATACAATATATAACGCTAAAAACCAACTAAAATAAAAGAAAACCCCTGCTATAAAGTTTAAAAGAGCTGTTATATCATCAGGTTTTGTCTGTCCTGGCCTGCCGATCCTTGACCGCCTGCGCCGCCTGTAGCAGATCCTCAAGGCTGAACGTTACCTGATCCTTGCCCTGTTGCTGGCCGTATCCATATACGTTCTGGAGGATAAACAGGGCCCCGCCGTTCTCCCGGTTGTCCCGTGTCTGGGCGGCCGTCGAGGCCAACATTTCGCCCTGTTGCAGGTATTTTTTTATGATTTCGCAACGGTCCAATATATATCGCTTTTCCGCCTCGCCCTTGCCCGACTTGTCCAGACTGACGTTTACAACGTTGCCTTTTTCGTCCCGCTCGGCTGCCAGGGCCTGGACGTATCTATTAAAAGTGTCTTTGTTTATACCAAGGGCGGCCGCGGCGGCTGTTGGAGTGATGGCGGCGCCGATCATGGCCAGATCATCGGTCAGGGCCGACAGCCGGCGGTCAATCTCTGCCAGTTGGGTGGCCGGGTCTTTAATCTCGGCGACGTTTGACTGGTTACAATGCTTTTTTATGATCTGCCATAACATGGCGTCAGTGGTCTTTTCCTCTTTGGGCATGGTATCGCCTCCATATAATAGAAAAAGCGCCGTTACCGGGCGCTGGCATAATTCCTGTTATGTCTATATTACCATAGTTTTATGTCAAAAACGGACATTGGGGGAAATTTTTATAAATTTTTCAAACTTTTTATAAAACGCCTGCAAATTGGGTATTGACATAGTGGCCACGATGCTTTATAATGATACACGTAAGGCGGACAACGAAGCCCGCCGGAAAGGAGGCAAGGCGATGGGTAGAAAACACAAGAAAAGCGGCAAGCCCAACCCCGCAAAAGTACAGTTTGCCGCCGCTCTTGTGGCACTGCTTACAGCCTTGATAAATCTTTTAATAAGAATTATCGACTGGTTAAGCAGCTAACAGGTGGAGGGATAACCTCCCTCCGCCTGCATTCTATCACAGCGCCGGGTAAAATGCAATGAACATTTTATTGTGGTTCTTATCAATCGCAGGTTTTATTCTTGCCGTCGTCGCTTTGGTGCTGACGATCAGGGCTCGCAAATGAGCAGACCAACAAAGGAAGTAATAGCCCGATACCACGCAAAGACCTATAGCCGTTACCATATCACGTTACGGAAGGACACGGATCAAGAGCTAATAAAGCTCATCGAAACGAACAAAGCCCAGGGCATACCGCCCACGGAAACGATCAGGCAGCTATTTAAAACCAAATAAAAATGCCGGCCCGATGCGCCAACATCGAACCGGCGACGCCCCGAAAAATCGCACCACCACAGCACAATTTTAGGGAGGCCCTTATATTATAGTACAGCCTCCCGGAAAATACAAGGGAGGCTTTTATCATGACAAAATACATTGTTAAATTCCAGAAGGGAAACAAAATCCACGCCGTAAAGGTTACCGCGCAAGGTTTAATTCCGGCAATAGAAAACGCAATATCAAAGCATTTTCAAAAGTACACTGACGCCCTGGGCTATGAGATTATCAGCGCCGAAAAGATAGGTTAAAGGAGGCCCACATCATGACATACTTCACCAACTGCACCACCCTGGACCAGCTCAAGGCTGAATATCGCCGCCTGTGCCTGATCTACCATCCCGACACCGGCAGCGATACCGCCAACACCGCCACCATGGCCGCCATCAATGCCGAACATGACCGCGTTTTTGAGCAGTTGAAGGCCGAACACAACCGCAAGGCCGCCCAGGACACCACCGGCCGCACCCGGCCCACCACGGAAACGCCGGCCGAATTCCGGGACATCGTGGCCGCCCTGCTGAAGCTGGACGGGCTCACCGTTGAGTTGTGCGGCTCCTGGCTGTGGATCGGCGGCGACACCCGGACCCATAAGGACGCCTTAAAGGCCGCCGGCTGCTCCTGGGCGCCGAAAAAACAGCTCTGGTCCTGGCATCATAAAGAAGACGGCTCGCCCTTCTTCCGGGGTAAAAGGTCTATGGCGGAGATACGTTATAAATACGGCTCCCAGACATTCACCGCCGGCGCTGATCTGCCCGCCGTCATCTGATATAATCCGGCTGCCCTATCGGCCACACGGGGAGGAAGGAAAACGCCATGTTTGAAGGATACAAAAAATACTTGCTTATAAAATATTGCTGGGATTGTGGGACGGATGACGGCGTTGATTGTCGCACAAAAAAGGAGGCGGACGCCTGGGCCCGGAGATACATCCGGGAGGGCTGGGAAACCGTCGCCTGCATCAATACCGAATTAAAGCGAATCGAATTTGTGTTCGGTCAACCCGGCGGCGTCCTGAAATGGTTTATCCCAACTACGGCGGAGGCCCTGAGGCAGAATAGCCGGATCCCGGAATATCTTTACAACTGATGGGAGGTATAACACCATGAAAGCATACGGACAAACAAACAGCGCCTATTATGATTATTGCTGTATGATTGAAAATTCCTGGACCTTCCAGAGGATGTCCCCGGATGAGCAGGGCCGCTGCTGGGACGCCCTACACTTTGCCGCGGAGCAGGACCTACTAAAAGGAACATATAAAGCCCGCTGGGGCATATTGCAAGCCGTTTACAACGCCTTTTTAACAGGTATAGGCTACACCGGCCACACCTGGCGCGAAACTGCAAAAGACATTCCGCTTTTTTAGGAGCAGAAAGGAGAAACACCAATGAAACCCACCAAACACGCCACCACCAATTATAAAAAGCTCCTGCCCTATCTGGAAAACATGAACCCGCATAGACAAAGCGCCGGCCGCCCTACCGAATATCGCAAATTTGCCGCCCCGGGCATGATGGATTTGGTCATCGAATCCTTGCATTATGATTTTGCCCCGGATATGCCCGTTTTCTCCCTGGCTTGCTACGGTGAGCAGAATGGGGATCTAATGCGGGACCCTGATCTGGTCATCGCCGTCCATTTCGGCCTGGGCCGCGTGGAACCGCTGTCCTATCAAAATGACTACCTTGGCATATATCAAGAAGTCTGGAACATTGACCGCCAAAACCGGCCCTATTCTTACCGGGCCCGCCTCCGGGCCGATCTTGACGAATTCCTTTGGACCTGGCTTGACCAGATAGCCGCCGCCGGCTATGAACCTAAAAAGAGGGAGGCTTGACCAATGAATAAAACCACAGTAAAGAAAATGACCGCCGCCGCCCGGAAGATCATCAAGAGCGCCGCCCGCGTCGACAAACGCTCCGGCCGAAATACCGCCTTGCTATATACCGTTGACGGCCGGTCCGTTGTTTGCGACTCTTACCGCGCCCTGCGCTACCCCGCGGATCTTCCCGATCTGCCCCACGCCGAATATAACGACTTTGGCCGCAGCGCCGCCGCATTAATGGACCACGATCTGAAGGGCTGCACCGTTTCGGTCCCCCTGCCGTCCGTGGATAGCATCAAGCAGGCTATATCCGAAAAGCAAAAGCATATCCCCCTGGGCCCGGTCCACGTTAACCCCAAATACCTGCTGGATATGGTCCAGGCCATCCCGGACGCCGACGCCCGGATCAATCCCCGGCGCGGCGATATCTCCCCGATATACTTCCGCGACATAGACGGCGCCGACGGGCTTTTAATGCCGGTCCGCGTCGGATAACTCTTGACAGCCCGCACGACTGACTATAAACTAAGCATATAAAGGAGGGTATTAACATGAAGCACTCTAAAATATATGAAATCACCGGTCCCGATATTTGCGACGCCGTTCCCCTGGGCGTATACGATTGGACCAACGGGCCCTATTCCCCGGGGCAGGTCCGAATCGTTGAACTCATCCCGTCCGGGGATCCCGATCAGGTCCTCATGCGGATCACGCGGGACACTGTTGACGATTGCGAAAAAGAAGCGCTTGGTCAGCTTTCAGATGGTTTTTTTGAAAACGTAAAATATACCGCTTGGCATGAACTTTCATCCCTGTCGTATAAAGAGGATTAAGCAAACTGACAGCCCGCCCCATACAAAAAGGAGGCCCCGATTAAGGGCCTCTTTTTCTTTATGCCCGGGATCAGCTCCGGGCCTCCTCGTCCAGTTTCGTCAATAATATCTTATTCCAGCGCCGGACGGTCTTTTCCGCCTTGCCGATCCGGGCCGCGTAGCCGTAAAACGTCATTTCCCGGCGGAAATATACCCGCTCCGCCATCTCCAGCACGGCAGCGGCTATAGACGGCGCGCACTCCTGCCTCACCCGCTCCAGGGCCCGCTCCACCGTCTTCACGTGCCACTCCAGGGCCGCCGCTTCCCGGTCCTCCGCCAGGGCCGCCCCGGCCCGCCCCGTGGGATCCCCGGGCAGATTGCCCCGGCGGGCCTGCTGCTCTCTCCTGCGGCCGGTCATGTGATCCGCTTCCAGCTCCGCCAGCCGTTGCCTGGCCTCCGGGTAGGTGTATAACAATTGCTTGTTTATATCCCGGCTCCGCGACCTGCCCCGCGCCTTTATCATCCTTCGCCCTCCGCTTCCCAATCCCATCGGCAGCCTTTGCAAGCCCGCCTAAGGGGCACCGCGTACCGCCCGCATCTTTGGCATAGCTCATTCCGGCAAGCCTCTAATTCCCGCTGCAATTCTTCGTTTTCCTCGATCAACTTTTCCGCCAATAGATGATCCTTCAAATCCATGCTTGGTTAACCTCCTTCCAGGCTTTCCCCGGTCAGCGCCGGCGCCTCATACTTTGGGCAATCCACCATAACGTAGGCCATATATTGCGCCGTCACCCGGGTATAATACCGGCTCCCGGCATAGGGCCGGCTATACATCAGCCAGCCGCATTTTCCCAGCGGCCGGGCACACTCCTCGCAGAGGCTCTCCACGTCTTGCCAGTCCGTGGCGTCGCCCATACATATACACCCTGCCATGTTCAGTATCGGGATCATATTCCCACCTCTACGAATTGCGTATAGTGTTGAAAGCGCCAGAAATAAAACTGTAGCCCACATCCGCCCACGCCGGCTGTTTCTGCTCCCGTTCTATTTCGCACAGAAACGCCACGTTGCAGGCCAGGTGCCACAAATGGGGCAGCCCGCTTTCCTCGTCCACTCCGCCCGGATCATCCAGATAGGCCAGCAAGTGCCGAAACAGCGCGTCACGGTAACGCTCCGGATCCACTGTGCGCCAGTTTTCCGGATCTCCGTACTTGGCGTTCCCGTACATACGCACGGCGGCAATATTGCGGATGATCTCCCGCGGCACCAGCCGTAATTCCAGCTTGCCCGCGTCTGCTTTGGCTGTCTGATCTTTGGTTGTACTCATGTTTTATCCCATCCTCCCGCAAGGTTTCATTTCCCGGCACTGGCCGGTATATTCGCACATCGACACCAAAAACGGCTTAAACTCCGGGCACTTGCTCACCACTTCGCGGCACATCCACCGCACCGCTGCCCTGGTTTCCGGTGACGCCTGCAAACATAGCCGCTTGTTGGCTATCACCATCAGCTCCTCGGCGTTCATATCCCAGATCATGTCCACCTCCGCGCCCTGTGGGGCCGTGTTGCGGTCATAGGCGTCCTGCCTGTCGTTGCGTTGGGATCTCACGTAGGGTTGGGCGTGGATATGTCGGCACAGATGCACGCTGACCCAATAGGGCACCGATAGATAAAAGGAAAATTGCAGATAACGGATGGGGCTGTGCCGGGCATTCAGTATGTCCCGCTTCCATAGGTCACAAGGCGGGTTCACGGGCTGTTTGCCCACCGTCACCAAGGCCCGCCGCTTGACCTCCATCCAGTCCTCCTCCGTGGGGTATCGTATAAGCTCAACCTTCATGGCCTGTCCTCCCGCTGTGCCATTCTCTGTATAACGTCATGAAATCCTCAAAGCCCAGGACCACCACCCAGCGGCAATCATTCTTCCGATGCACCACCACGGGGATCTCCTCCGGTCCCGCGTCCCGCCGGGCCTGATCCAGGGCATCGTACAGGGCCAGCCGTTCCACCCGCTTGACCTCGATATGCAGCCCCGGCACCCCCGTCACGTCCGGGCTGTCCGGCCCGCCGTGATACTGTACCCCCCGCCGTGCGTCGAAACCGTACTGACGGAAAAGGGCCGCAGCCTCCCGCTCGCCCCTTTTTCCCTTGTCACGGCTCATCCGGCCCATTCCAGCCCTCCGTTTCTTCTTGTCCAAGAATGCGTATTTCAGCCGCAAGTTCCGGGACAATTTGCATCATCTTCAAACCGCCCGCAAGATAGGCCACATCTGCCAAGGCCATCGCCATCAGCCATAGGTAACCGTGCTCGTGTTCATCGGCAAAATCCACATTCAAAGAACTGGAACAATGATAAATAACAGCCAGGTTCCTTTCTATTGCGTCCTGATCCTTTCGGGTTAAAATTTTCATCCCTTGCCCTCCTTGCGTTTTCCGTAACTACAATAGTCTGCTTCTTTAACATAAGCGTCCCTTTCATCCAGCATACGTGTAAGCAGCCTGCGGCACGTTCCGTAGTACCCGCTTGCCTTCTTGTATTGCGGCGTAAATTCCATGCAGCTCCGGCAGTCCTTGCACCGTACCACTTCCACCACATCGGCGGCAGGTATGCTGTTCGCATAATTTAGAAAATGAATCGGTAAATATACATCTTGCATATCAAACCTTCGCCGTATACTCTTGTTGAGCGCCTTTCGGTCTATGTATTCTTTCACCCTCGTGCCTCCTTATTTATCAAAATCCCATCTTATTGTGACTTTCCCAATCGGCCAATTCACTTCTCCTACAGGCTGATTTTTATATATCGTTCCATTTCTCTTATCATCAAAAAATATATGGTATCCGCTATCTGACATTGACTTAATAAATGCGTTATGGGCCTTCATGAGGGCTTCTATAAGTATCACCTTATCACTTTTCATCCCTGCACCCTCGCCACCAATCGCCACAGCCACAGCCACCGCTTGGCCTCTCGTACCTTGCCCCTTATCCGCACATACACCGGCTTCTTGTGCGGGTCTTCCCAGACATATTCACCGTTGGTCAAGTCCCGGCCCATGCCGCCATGGGAACAATAGCAGGGCGGGAGATAGGTTACAGATGCTATTCCGTCAGTTTTGTTCATTGGTTGCCCTCCTGTTCCATGCTTCGATTGCTTGTTCTTTGTCTTTTCTGGGCCAGCTCCTTGCAAAACAAACCGTACATTCAATAGTCCATGAACCTTCATAGTCTTGATATATTTCAGCTTTACTCCCGCAAAACGGGCAAGGCTTTAACTCTGTCATTCTTCTACCTCCTTCTTTTCAAAGCAACTTCGACGTATTCTGCCGCCAGCATGATACATGACCCTATGTATAACTCGGCACCGCCAATGCTCCCTGTTAGCATCAAAACAAAGGACAGCAATCCCCAAACAATCAAACAAGCGGTCATTCCTTTACCTCCTCTGCGGGAAGCTTAGGCACAAAGCACCAAAATGTATCTAATTCCGTATCGAAATTGTCCTCTGTGCAGATATACCCATATCCATTAGGGTTATGCTCGGATTTTACACATAACTTGCATGGGGCAAAGCAAGGGAGATAAGTTTTGGCGTGATATAATGGGTCTGGATTATCGGGGGAAGCCTCATTTTGCATGGGCTTGTAGCCCAGTTCGTGCATTTTCTGCACAGACTCCCCTCGCAACACTTGAATGTAGGGCGGCACTCTGCCATGCCCACAGCAACTACTCACGGTATGCACTCCAGCTTTCCAAAGTTCATACAATTCTGATTCAAGGCACATATCGCAGAACCGTCCATCGTCTGGGCCATAAGGCATCTTTACGGCGCACTTATAAGCCCCCAGTTTTGAACCTTGACAGACAAGCTCATCCCTCGCTTCTGCCAACTTATGCCTCAGGTGCTTGTCCTCAACCTTCTCGATGAGGTCGGACAACGTTCCCGCAATTAGATATTCTTCATCCGTTAATTTCACTTGTTTACCTCCTGTTTTAGCCACTCCAATGCAGCCATTCATTCCTCTACCTCCTCCGCTTCTATGACCGTGGGGGCATCATCAATCAAATCTACAACCCTGTCGTAATCCTCGTATTCATCAAAGGCACAATGGTTTAACTCATGTCGTAATTCGTCAGCGTCTATTAGCCGTCCATGGGGCGTGGGGACAGAAATAGCCTTTGCTTTATCTACCCTGATGTATCCTCTCGTGGGCCATGCATTTACCCAAACTTCGCCACGGCTGTCAATTACTAAAACAGTCCCTTCTTGTGGCATATCTATGCCCTTAATCAGCATGGTCATTCCTTGTCCTCCTCCATCAGCCCCTTATAGGCCAACATAACGTCTTTGTCTTCTCCGTCAAATTCTGTGCATATATGCCAATATTTGCGGCCTTCTTTTTCGCCCTTTACAATCTTATCCGCGGGCCATCGTGTTATATCAAACCTCGCGGTTTCCATAGCATCCCATATATGGCAGCCGCCGTTTTCTGGGTACTCCGCAAAGCCGTTTTCGTTAATAAGTCCCTTTTTGCATCGGTAGCAGAAATAAAACATAAAGTTCTCATATTCAGTTCCGTTACTAAATGGCGTTGACGGTTCTGTTTTCATTCCTCGTCCTCCTCGTCATTGTCCAACTGCCACACCTTCATGGCAATCCGAATAAAGATGGATAACGCCGCAGCGTAGACCGCCAAGAACACGATGATAAAGATAAACAGCAGATCCCACCAGTTCATGTTCAGTTATCCTCCTTGTCTTTCAGATCGTCATAACTGCCCCCAGCCAGGGAGCCCTTCATCCACTCCTGCCGCCCTGACAGGGTTATCACAGGGTTGCGCAGGCTGGACGGCGGGTAATTTTGCAGTTCGGCATAGCCGCCATATTCAAGGTTGGCGCCGGTGTTGATAAACAATCGGTCGCAGCGAATCAATGTACTGCGGCTGGAATTCGGCCGGTGGTGATAATCCATCAGCACGGCCGGCAGGTGGGTATGGCTGTGGATATAGATGTCGGCGTCCACTATCCGGGTCAGGTCGGCCAGACGGTTGATCTTACCGCCCTCCCTGCGTCCGCCTCCGCTGCCGTGGGCGGCGTAGATACGGTACAGCACTGGGTGATAGTGGTCCCGGGCCTTCGGACGGCGGCCAAAGCGCAGGAAGATATAGCCGGACGTAGGCGTATAGGTGCGCATCACGCCCAGCTCCTTGCACATCAGCTTGGTCATGTCTATGCCGTCTTGCTTATAAATGCGCAATTCGTGGTTGCCAGGTGTTACCAACAATATGCGGTCCTTTACTCCGCCAAAGATGCTCACGCACAACTCCAGCTGCTCCATCGGCGTAAGGGATGCACTATAAACGTCCCCGATACTGGATTTTATCGCCGCGTCCATCAAGTCGCCGTTTAGGATCAGATAGCGGTTTTCCGCCTGCCTGACGTATTCCAGCGTATCTTTGACGCGCCGCACGTCGGAAAGGGGATCGCCGATGTGAAGATCCGCCATGGCTATGACCTCTATCTCGTCAAAATCCGGCAAATCATGCTTGATTACTCGCAAAATGCCCTCCTTCAATGAATTATTGCAAAACGTGCAACAACTGTTATAGCGTCCGCCCAACGCGCCCGGCGGCATTACGCCAGAACCGCATCTGCTTATCTTCTGGCACCGGCTCGCCGTTCACCGGCTCCTCTCCTATCCAGCCCCGACAACGGCGGAAACCGTGGGCCTGCTTGTCGAAGACCCAGGCCGCGTCAGCGCAGGCGGCAGCCAGGATTTCCGCCCCTTTCTCCCGATCCGGGGAGCGGGCGCACTGGCAGTAGATCACCCGATCCTGCTCCTCCGGCTCAAGGAAATGCCAGACAAAGCCCGCACCGCCGCAGAACGGGCACTCGCCGTTTTGGGCGATCTCCTCCTCTATCTCCGCTTCCCGACGTCGGTTTTGCGCCTTGCGGCAGTAGGAGGCCAGGTCGGCCGGGGACGGTTTCCACCGTTTGTTCGATACCCACATACTGATAGCGGCGTCCAAGTCCGCCCCGGAAAAAGGCCCCAGCACCCGCAGCCATTCGCCCAGGATCACCGTGTCGAAGTCCGGCATCCGGTCGTATATGCCCTTCAGCCGCCGCCAGCCCTGGGCCAGTTCTTCCTTGGTCATTCGATATCACCCCTTATCCAGGCGTCCCATTGGTCCTGTTCCTTTTGACCCGCGTCCACCTGCTGCATACCCTCATCCTCCCAGCGCTGCTGATTCAGCCAAGTGGCAGGATGGGGTATGTACTGGCCTCCATCCCGCGTCCACTGATCCCAGGACCGCTGCTTCCGTATGGCCTTTGCTATGATCTCCGCCAAATCCGCCGTCAGTTGCAGCTTGTCCCAGGCTTTGCGTGCGGCGCCCTTACCCACCTTGCGGGGATACAGTTCCCAAAACTCATCGAATAAGGCCGCCTTTTCTTGTCCGCGCAAAGCCCCCTGGGGGGGTTGGGGGGTTTCTTCTGTCTTTGTCCCTGTCTTATTTCTTTGTCCATATATGTTCCCGGGATTAGTTCCGGGATTGGTCTCAGGATTAGTCCCGGGATTAGTCCCAGCATCAGTCCCGGGATTAGCCCCGTATTTGGGAACAATGCTGCATAAGGTATAGACGGCAGATTGTCCCTTTTTGCCCTTGTTTATTGCTATCAGCCCCACTTGGACCAACGTGTTGCGGGTACGGTAGAGATCGCTTTTGCTTATATCGACCATGGATAACAGCGTCGAATTCGGGACACAAATCTCATCGGGAAAGCCGGCCCTATTCGCACAATGCAGCAGTGCGAAGTACAGGGCCACGGCTTTGCCCGACACGGGATTGAGCATCCGCCAATTCCAAAACGCATTTATCCGATCTAAATAAGACTGTTTCTCCATTTCCTACACCCTTAAATCTCTACGTCCTCGTCGCCCTCGTCAGCCGGGCCGAACACGTCCTCCGCCGTCTGCGGCTGGGTCAGCTCCTCATAGGTCACGCTCTTGCGGATCATGTCCTGCAGCCAGTTAGGGATACGCTCGTCGATGTTGTTCACCGTATTCTCGTCCAGCACGAAACTCAGGGTTTCCTTGGGCGGCTCCAGCTTCATGCCTCGCGGCAGGGCCACGATGCCGTTGATCTGCTCCCGGATCTTGTCGTTCTTCTGCACATGGACCACGTT
>Ga0310690_10001405_pt1 | contig 42655 bp, 29 predicted proteins | sample AusTroGonzalo_MG_2_FD_207661 | JGI IMG/M metagenome (GOLD analysis project Ga0310690, IMG submission 207661) | Bovine rumen microbial communities from tropical cattle in Woodstock, Queensland, Australia - Gonzalo_04 (v2) (version 2) | ecosystem: Host-associated > Mammals > Digestive system >... | reverse complement strand
TGATGCCGTACATAGTTTGTTGTACCATTGATCATTTTTCTGCGGCCTTCGGCCTTTATTATGTCACACAGAAATCACGGAAATCACAGAAATTTTAGCCTGCGGCTAAGGGTGGCAAACAAAAAAAATCAAGACAAACTGCAACAGTATTGGAAACAATGGCGAAACCAATAACTCTTTTTGAAGGGCGTTTTCCTAACGCCTCAAATCACAAGTTTCAAATCCTACCGTCTTCTCGCACTCACAATCTTGCCGATGTATTCGTGGTGAACGCCGGCGGGGAAGTTCTCGTAACGCTTGCGCGGAATATCCTCGAAACCTCTCTGATCGAATTGGTCGCGGTACATGATTTCGCACTCATAGACCTCGCGGGCCTCTAAGTAGTAGGGCGTACCGTGCTCAGTGTAAGCCACATGCAAGCCTAATGCCGCATCCTTGTCGCCATCGCGACCGCTGTGCGTGCCCATATATTCGAGCACGTCCTTGCGGTCCTCGTCAAAGACCATCACGGTGAAATACTGATAGCGCTCCATGAACTCGTAGGTGTAGCGGGCAGGCGCCACATAGACGGTGATGGTGCTGAGGTCGTGCTGCCAGATGTTACCCAATGCACCCCAGCCAATGGTCATGGCATTATGGCGACGCACATCGCCGGAGGCCAGCAGCAGACCATTGCCCTTGAACCAAGTGAACGGATTGAGGTTCGGCGACTTTGTGTAGTCAAACTCCACAAAATCAGACTCTTGAATCGGGCGATTCTCAGTCCTGGGTTGTCTTCCGCCGTACGTGTTGTAGGAGATGTTTTCGGGTTTCCATTTGTCTTTAGGGGCATTCTCTTTGTCGGGGTAGCCTATCACGATGGTGTTGAGCGGGATAAGGTGCTCGGGCAGTTTCAGAACATTGGAGACATCTTTGCAACGATTTTTATCGGGGTAGGTGCCTGTCCAAACGGCTCCGAGTCCCAACGCATTGGCAGCCAGCAAGATATTCTCGGTAGCGGCGGAGCAGTCCTGTACCCAGAATTCGCGGGCGTCTCCGCTGAGCGCTTTCTTCATGTCGCCGCACACCACGATGGCGAGGGGCGCTTTCATGAGCATTCCTGCGTGCGGATTGGCTTTTGCGAGCTCTTTCAGCTGAGCCTTGTCGGTGATCACCACGAAATGCCACGGTTGACGGTTCACTGCTGTAGGGGCTGCCATACCCGCCCGCAACAATTGCTCGATGATTGCCGCATCCACCGGTTTGTCGAGGTAGCTGCGCACTGACGTCCGCGTGGCGATGTTGTCCAGCACCGCATTATGAGAATTGCCTGTGTTTTGGGCGTTTGCATCTATTCCGGCATTCAATACAGCCGTTAATACCAAAATGGCCATCGTATGTTTTTTCATATTTTTCGTTTTTTTTGAGGTGCAAAGTTACAAAATTATTGTTGTTCCATAAATTTCAGAAACTCCGTCATGATTTTCGGCATGGGGTAATTCGCAAGGGTGGAGAAAGAGACAACCATTTGGTTGTCAGATGTTTTCGGGAGTTTTTTTACCGATTTCACCTGAAAATCCGCGTGGATAATCTGGTGGGAAAGAACTTCACGAATGGTATATTCAGATGGTTTGGAAGACGTTTCTAAATCCTTTTCGATGAGCGGAAACTGGTACATGTTTCGCCAAATGTCATTCGCTGTTCTTTTTTCGATAATTGTTTTATTGTCAGAAATATAGACGGTGTAGTGAAAATACCGGTGTCGCTGTTCCACCTTTTTCTTTTTCACAGGCAATATCTCCGTGAGTTGGTTTTTCAGCGCGTAACAGGTGGTGGCAAAGGGACATTCGTCGCATTTCGGACTCTTCGGGGTGCAGTGTATCGCCCCGAAATCCATAGCCGCTTGGTTGAAGACACCGGGCCGTTTGCGGTCGATTTGTGTTTCGCAGATTTCCGTAATTCGCTTCACCACAGCGGGTTGTGACACATCATCGCAAACCCCGAAAATGCGGCTGATGATGCGGATCACATTGCCGTCCACGGCGGGATAGAGCTGATGAAAAGCGATGGAGGCAATAGCAGCGGCGGTGTAGGGACCGATGCCCTTGAGCGCCAGGATGTTGTGGTAATCCTGCGGGAACTTTCCACCATGTTTAGTCATGATCTCCTGTGCAGTAGCGTGCATATTGCGAGCGCGGGAGTAGTAGCCCAATCCCTGCCACACTCGAAGCACACGTTCCTCTTCGGCCTCTGCTAACGATTTGACATTCGGAAAGTTATCGATAAATCGCAAATAGTAATCCCAACCCTGCTGCACGCGGGTTTGCTGCAGGATGATTTCGGAGACCCAAATCTTGTAAGGGTCGGTTTCGCCGCGCCACGGGAGGTCACGTTTGTGCTCCTCGTACCATTGGATGAGCGTATCGGCGAAAGCCATGACTTAGTTGTTCTGGATCAGTTTGAACAGCTGGTCCAAATTAGGCGTAAGGATGATCTCCGTGCGACGGTTTTTGGCGCGCGCTTCAGGTGTATTGTTCTCATCCAAAGGCAAATACTCGCTTCTGCCGGAGGCCGATAAACGGGTGGGCGCGATGTTGCCGCTTTGCAATAACGCTTTCACCACGGACGTGGCGCGCATCACGCTAAGGTCCCAGTTGTCCTTGATTTGACCGCTGCCACGGTAAGGCACATTGTCGGTGTGACCTTCGATGAGCACGGAAATATCGGGTTCATTTTCAAGTACTTTCGCCAAATTTTGGATGGCTTGCAAACCCTGCTCGTTGATGGTCCAGCTGCCGGATGCGAACAGCAGTTTGTCGTCCATGGAGACATACACTTTGCCGTCCTTTTCGTGCACGTTCAAACCGCTACCCTCGAAACCTTTGAGCGCGTTGCTGACCTTCTCCTTCAGGGCCTTCACTTCAGCGTCTTTTTGCGCTAAGATGTTCTGCATCTCATTGATACGCTGTTCTTTCATGGACAGTTCCACGCGCGCTTTTGCCAGAGAATCCTGCTGCATGGAGAGCATCTTCTCCTTCACGGTCAACTCGTCTTTGTACTTGTCCAAATTGCCGAGCAGGTCGTTGATGGTGCTTTGGTTGGTATTGGAAACATCGGTGAAATTCTGCAGCAGTTCGTCATAGTCCTGCTTCGATTTCTCATATTCACGTTCCGCACTACGCGCTTTCCGATAGAGGCGCATTGTGTCGGCTTGCAGTTGCTCCACTTCCGCCTTAAGGGTGTTCAGCTGGTTGGTCAGGTTCTTTTTCGCTTCCTGGCAATTCTGATTTTCGGAAGTCATGTAAGTCAATTCGTCTTGACAACGCTGTTGCTTGAGCAGCAGTTCGTTATACTTCTGATTGGATACACAACCCGTAAATAGGGCGGTTACTGCAAATAAAACGGCAATAATGCTATATCTTTTTTTCATATTTTGAATATTTACCTACTAAAAGTGCAAAAATACGCTATATAACGATGCCTTCTTTGTAGAATATAGAAAAATATAAACAATGAATATTGAATAAAACTTATAGGGCAGTCACCTCAGTCATTGCCACTTTTCGAAGCGCTTCCGTGATACGGTCGGCATCGCGTTGACGAACAGAGATGGTGTAGGTGCAACGCATATCGCTCTGCCGGTCAATCACTTGTATCTCAGGATCTTTCAAAATCTGCATGATATCGTTCATCTTCACATACTCGAAAACCACCCGATATTGTTCCTGAATGGTGCGCTCTTCGATGACAGCCGCATCCAAAGCCTCTTTCGCAGCCACCTTGTAGGCGTTCTGCAATCCGCTGACACCCAACTTGATGCCGCCAAAGTAACGTACGACAATCACCAGTGTATTGGTCAGATCTTTCGACAGCAGCTGACCGTAAATAGGCCGTCCGGCAGTGCCCGAAGGCTCGCCGTTGTCGTTCTGACGATACGCATCTTTGTGAGGACCAAGGATATAAGCATAACAGTGGTGACGCGCATCCCAGTGCTTCTTCTGGATTTCCGCAAGACGCTGCTTTACTTCCTGTTCGTTTTGAACAGGGAAGGCGTAGGCCAGAAACTTGCTGCGCTTCTCGCTGTAGCTCCCTTCCGACGGTTTCGCAATGGTTTTATAGGTGTCTTCGAACATACATCAACAAATTATCGTCAATTTGGACTGTTTTTTCGGGCGTTTCAGGAATTTTCGGTGCTTTTAGCCCTTTTCCCCAACATTGATTTCCGACCAAAATCCGCGCTTCATCCCACAATCCGATTTCCAAAAATTTCTCCAACGTTTTCTTTCCACCTTCGATGATAACCGATTGGATTTTAAGGTTATACAACTGTTGGATGGCCTCTTCCGCCTTTTCGGAAAGCGGCGTATAGGGCAATTCGGCGATTATATCCGTACCGCGCTGCATCACAAAGCGTTGCGGATCTTTTCCAGGATATTCTCTTGTGGTAAGTTGCGGGCGGTCGTTGCGCATGGTGTTATACCCCACCAAAATGGCATCCTCTTCACTGCGCCACTTGTGAACCAACACTTTCAACGCCGGGTTGGTAATCCAGTAAGAGGTTGGTTCAGAGTCATTTCTGTCTATATCCATGAAGCCATCGCGGGTTTGCGCCCACTTGAGGATGATGTAGGGCCGATGCTGCTGATGGAAGGTAAAGAAGCGTCTGTTAAGTTCCTCACAATCAGCCTTACATACGTTTTCAACCACCTCCACGCCAGCTTCGCGCAGTTTCCGAACGCCGTTGCCGTTCACTTTGTCGTGATAGTCGATGGATCCGATCACCACCTTGGGGATCCCGTAGCGGATAATGGCATCCGCGCAAGGCGGTGTTTTCCCGAAATGGGAACAAGGTTCCAGATTTACGTAGAGTGTGCTTTCTTTCAATAACTCCATGTCTTTCACAGAGTTAATGGCATTCACTTCCGCGTGTGCCTGTCCATACAGATGGTGATATCCTTCACCGATGATTTTTCCGTTGTGCACAATCACCGCACCCACCATCGGGTTCGGACTCGTTTTGCCCAATCCCAAGGCGGCCAGCTGCAGACAGCGTTGCATGTAAAGTTCGTCGCTCATGCTATTTTGGCTGCTGTTTCAGGAAATAGGAGAGCGGTTGAAGCTGTCGGTCGAAGTGGAAATATTGGCATTGCACCAGATTCTTGGTGTTGCCGTTCAGCACTGCATAGAACTTGTCGCGGTTATAAGGCTCTTCGTCAGCACGCTCCATGCCACCCACGATCGCATCCAAATAGTAAGGGTCCAGTTCCATTTTGCGGAACATGTCCAAGGTGGTTTTCTTTCCGTTGACATCCGTCAAAGTGATGGTTTTGAAGTGGTTATATCTGATGATGGAGTCTTTCGCGCCATCGGAGAGGTTGGTGACGAATATCTCGTAGTTTTTGTCCCTGTATTCGGCCAGCATATCCAAAAGTTTGACGGTGTCGTAGTCTGCAATCAGCTCATTATGAACGTTGTAAAGACTGAAGAAGCGGGGACCGGATTTTTCCACATAATAGGATTCCTCAGGATTTTCGAAATCTTCCACAAGCAGCGACTGAATGCGGGTGATCTTTGTGTCGAAAAGATCACAGTTGTACCATTCGACGGGTTTGAAAGAGTAGAAGGGGGTCAAGAAGCCGCGGAATCCAGGGATATGCACAATGCATGGCTCTTTGAAGCCTTCCAGAATAGCGAAGTTCGAAAGGTTGTTCATGGTGGCGGGTCCCATATAGTAAGTCTTCACATTGCGTTCTTTATTGAAAAATGGGATGCCGAAAAGCTTGAATTTCGGTGCTTTCTGGTAAATTTCCACCTTTATGGCGTTCACGGACATCATTTTGTTGATATTGGACTGGGCGGTTTTGGCCACGGTCTGTTCCAATGTGATATTATGGATGGTGGAAAGGAGGTCGTTTATTTTCGCGGGCATGGCTTTTACGGAATCCTGCACATACCAGCCGTCCTCATGGCGGACCAGCAACGTGTACTCTCCGTTCATGTCGGCAATGAAGATTTTAGTGATATTATTCGTGTCCTTAACGGCGAAAAGATCGGATTTGGGTTGGCTTTTGCCATGAATCACCTCGGTTTTCACCAAAATCAGGATGAGAGAGACAATCAGGAGAACTGCTGCCAGAATCAGGTAAATGGTTTTTTTCTTCATATTTGAACCGTAAATTTTTAAGCCGCAAAAGTACAAAATTATCCGTTGAAAATGCCGCCCTCCCATGGCTTGCAATTAAAAATAAACTGTTTATAAGTAATTGTTTGGACAATATTTTGCCATGATGAAAGTTGTATCTTTGTTCGTTTGTAAAATAGGTTATAATCGAAAACTATATGAGAGTATTCAAGACAGGCCTGTTGCTTCTGATTGCAGGCATCTTTACCGTCAGTGGCGCTTTTGCGCAGCGCACAGAGAATTTTAAATCACCCCAGTATGAATACCAAATGGCGGTGGATTTGTTTAACAAGGAGAAGTACGGTTCAGCGCAGCAATATTTCAAAACCGTGTATGAAAGTACAGATGACCGCCAGCATGACTTGAAGACCAATTCGCTTTTCTATCAGGGCGTTTGCGCTGCCAAGCTGGACAACCAGGATGCCGGTTATCTGCTTCAGACTTTCATCGACCGTTATCCCGTGCATACCTCTGTGCCCGAGGCGCATTACTATCTGGGTCGTTTCTATTTCGCCCGCAAGGATTACAAGAAGACCATTGCCCAGTTTGACGAGATTTACGAATCGGAAATCCAGCCCGAAAATGTGCAGGAGTATCATTTCAAAAAAGCGTATGCCTACTTCATGACCAAGGATTATGACAACGCCAAAATGCTTTTCCGCAAGGCGCGCGAGGAGGAGGGTCCGTATAAGGAACGCAGTACTTACTATTTGGCTTACATGGCCTATCAAAGTGGTCAGTATGATGCTGCATTGGAGGATTTTCTCACCTTGAAGGACAATCCGGATTTCAAAGACGAGGTGCCCTATTTCCTGACCCAGATCTATTTCAAAGAGAAACAATATGAAGAAGTACTCAAGGTAGCGCCCGAAGTGAAAACGCCCAAAGACCAGAACCAAGCTCAGGTGGTTCGCTGTGTTGCACTGTCTTACTATAACCTCAATGAATATGAGGAAGCCTCCGAGATGTTTGCTAAATTGGAGGATAACAACAAGATAACCTTGGACAGAAATGATTATTTCGCCATGGGATTCACCGATTACCGTGTACAGAAATACAATGAGGCTATCACGAATCTTTCCCGTGCCGCCAACGACAAGGATCCTGACCGGATGACACAACAGTGCTATTTCCTCATCGCCGACTGCTATATGAAAACGGGTCAACATACACTCGCCGCCCAAAGCTTCAAGGAGGCCTCGAAGTATGATTTTGATGCGAGTATCAAGGAAGAAGCACTTTTTAACTATGCCAAACTGCAGTGCGAAACCTCTACAAGTCCTTTCAACAATGGTATTGAGGCATTGCAGGATTATCTGAACCAATATCCGCATTCTCAGCATAGCGAAGAGGCATCGGAATACCTTTCCCGCATTTACCTCTCCACCAAAAACTATCAAGCGGCAATCACCTCCATCGAGAAGTTGAAAACGAAGAGCCCCGCCATACTGAAAGCCTACCAGCGTTGCTCCTACAATCGCGCTTTGGAGCAAATCAACAACAAGAACTATAAAGATGCTATCGTATTGTTAAACAAATCGTTGGCATCACCTTCAGATAAAAAAACTCATGTGGATGCACTCTATTGGAAAGCGGAGGCACTCTATCGCGATGAGCAGTACAAGGATGCCTATTATGCTTTCCAGACTTATCAAAATTCGGAACGCGCTTCTTCCAACGAGTATTTTGTAAACTCCTATTACTCTTTGGGTTATTCCGCATTGAAGCTGAAACGTTATAAAGATGCAGGTAATCATTTCAAAACCTATCTGAACAAATCTAAAAAATCAGAAGATCTTGACATACAGGCGGATGCATCTGCAAGATTGGCAGATTGCTACTTTATGCAGATGGATCTTCCCAATGCCATCAAATACTATGACCAGTGCGAACGTTTGGGCCAGTCGAATGCCGATTATGCGGTCTATCAGTTGGCGAAATGTTACGGGTACCAGAAGAACAACGGCAAAAAAATCCAAACTTTGGAACGCCTGTTAAATTCTTATTCTTCATCAAGTTACAAGGATGATGCGGAATTTGACCTCGCTGTGACCTATCATACGCAGAATGATTACGCCAGCGCTATTTCAGCCTACAAGTCTTTTATCAAGAACCATCCGAAGAGCCAATATGTTCGTCAGGCACACACCCGTTTGGCGCAGGCCTACCTGAACAGCGACAATCCGCAAATGGCCATCTCTACTTACAAGTACGTGGTGGAAACCTACCCCGGTTCGCAGGAAGCCAAGGATGCTCTTGCCAATCTGGAGACCATCTATACCGAAAATGGCAATACCAGTGAGTTTTTTGACTATGTGCGTTCCAAAAATATGAATATCTCCGCCGACCGTCAGGATTCCATCACTTTCAAGGCAGCGGAAACCAAGTACAACCGCGGAGACTGCGAGGCCTCCATTGCTGCTTGTCAGGATTACATCCGCCAGTTCCCGAACGGTTCGTTCGTGGCCAAAGCCCATTTCTACAAAGGAGAGTGCGAGTACGGAATGCGTCGCTATGACGAAGCTTTGAACGACTACGAGGCGATTATCAAGAAATATAAGACGGAGTACAATGTTACGGCATTGCATAAAGCCGCCTCTATATTATATAATGACAAAAAATATGCCAAGGCGTTGACCTATTTCAACAAGTTGATGGAGAACACCACGGCGGAAGAAGAAATCATCTACGCCAATAATGGTGCCATGCGTTGTGCCTATTTTTTGAAAGAGTACCGTTCTGCGCTCACCAGTGCGGAGAGTATCATCCGTGCCAACCAACCTGATCAGGATCTTTTGTCGGAGGCTTTGCTCATTGCGGGCAATTCCGCGATGGAACTAAAAGAGGTGGCCACAGCGAAGAACTACTACAGTCAGCTGATGCCGAAAGGCAGTAACGATCTCTGTGCCGAAGCGGCCTACCATTTGGCAGACATCGCCCTCAATCACGATAAGAATCTGGATGAGTGTGAGTCACGCATCAAGGCGATCCTCGGCAGCGACTATTCCTCTGAGTACTGGTATGCTCGTACGTTCATTCTGTATGGTGACCTTTATCGTGCAAAAGGCAACTATTTCCAGGCACGCCATACTTACCAGAGCATTGTCGATAACTACGCTGGCGATGATTTGGTGAAACTGGCGAAACAAAAAATCGCTGAAATCGATGCATTGGATAAAGAGTAATTGAAAATTGATAATGAATAATTGATAATTGGAGAGATGAAAAAGATAACAATATTGGTTTTTATGGTCGTTTGTGCTGGTATTTTGCGAGCTCAGGTCGTGGACTCAGCGCAACTGTTGATCAAATATGTGCCGAAGCTGGCCAACTCCAACAAAATCAACCAGCAGGCGGTCTTGAAAGATACGGTGGTAAGCGATCCGATAGAGTTTAACTATGTCATTGCGCCCACTAAACCGAATTTGGAATTTGCAGCCGGTGACATGCAGGTGGGCAAACTCAACCCCGAGGTGAAAGAACGCTACTACCGCAATTATATCAAGCTCGGCTTTGGCTATCCGGTCACCCCGTTGGCGGAGTTGTCGATGCATAACTGTCAGAATCCCAAATACTCTTATGGTCTGAATTTCCATCACTTCTCGTCTTGGGCTGGTCCCATCGGCAAGGAGCAGAAGAAGTATGCCTACGCTCCGACCAGCGACACGCGCGTTCACCTCTTTTTCAATCGTATTTTCAAGAATCATACGCTCTATTCCGCGATCGACTACAACCATGAACTGGCCAACCTCTACGGTTACTCCAAAGATTGGGTGCGCGAGGGAATCTACGTTAATCCTGAGCATTATTATAGCAAAGAGTACCGCGACAGCATCAAAAACAACTTCAACCATGTGCGCGCCGAGGTCGGTTTTCGCTCCAATTACACAGCTGACGACAAAGATCATCATTTGAAAGAAGATGTACGAGTCAACTACGACTTTCTACATACTAGCTGGAAAAATATGGAACATATTGTAGGCGTGCACGGTATGTTGGCTTACGATGAAAAATTCCTTAAAATTTCTGGTTATCAGCATTATCAACTGGATATGAACGTGGCTTATTTCAATGAGTTATGGAGCGATAGTGTTGCAATGGGAACAGATGGATCGCTGCTGAAACGTCGCACGAGCAATGCTTTTATGTTCGAGTTGAAACCGACGATGAGCTTCAGTATCCGGGAGTACCATTTGATGGTGGGTGTTGGCGTTCCATTGATCAACCAATTCAACAAGACGAGATGCCCTGTCTATCCTGTGGCGGAGTTGCAGATGGGCCTGATTCGCGAGGTGCTGAACCTTTATGTCGGCGTTGACGGAAAAACCGAATACACTTCTTTGAAAAAACTGCTTTATGAAAACCCATACGTGAAACCCAATATCGATACGTTACGTTTCACCAAATCCCAAATCAGCATCTATGGTGGTGTGAAAGGCAAAATCACCGACAAACTGAACTACCATCTGTCCGCTCGCTACTCCTATCGTCGTGATATGCCGTTCTTTATGCTGGACACCTCCAGTCTGTTGAAAAACCAGTTCGATGTAGTCTATGCTTCAAAAGGTACCGAGCTGGATGTCAATGCCAATTTGAGCTGGGAAGCCATCAACCACCTCTATTTGACCTTGAACGCTCGTTATCATGACTACTATTTCCTGGAAGGCTACGATTGGTTCGGATCGGATGTCATTACGGGAGGCAAACCGCTCTACACACCGCGTTGGGAGATCGGCTTCGAGGGTAAGTACATCTTGAAGAATCGTTTTATCATCACTGCCAATGCGAAGGTTGGCTTGGATAGATGGGCCGTGGTTCCGACGTGGACTCCGCTGGTTGATGCATACGGGGATCCTGTGATAGATGCATACGGCAACCAGATGGGAGAGATTGTCTATTCGTTGGAGAACGATTTACGTGGAAATGCATTGGGAGAAAAAGGCAATGTGAAACCAGTGCTGAATTTCGGTGTCGGATTTGAATACCTGATTACCAAGCAGTTCACGGCATTTGCCAATATCAACAACATCGGTTGTCAATATGCCACGAACTATTACGGCTTCAACAATTTTGGTATCAACGCCATTGTAGGTGTCACTTATTCGTTTGGTAATGAAGCTATTAAGCCTTTGAAGAAAAAAACCACCACTCAAAAACAGTAATGGTGAAGTATAGGATTGTCATAGTGACGTTGCTGATGTCGATGTTGTTGCTAATGTCGTGCGATAACATCAATCATCCGACTATCCCTTACAAGAGGGTGGATTTCACCATCTATCCTAACGATGTGATGTATTATAAACTAAATACTTACGGTGGTTATGAGTATTTCACCGGAGGTGTGAATGGGGTGGTGGTTTATCGGTTGGATGAATGGAGTTTCTATGCTTTTGACCGTGCTTGTTCCTTCGATTGGGACAATCCGGATTCATGGCTATGGATGCATCCGAACGGCATTATGCTGGTTGACTCGTGTTGCGGTTCTGTTTTCAATATTTTGGACGGGTCAGTGATTTCGGGTCCGGCGCGTTATCCGTTGCGGCAGTATTACACTCGTTACGACGGGTGGCAGTTGCGCGTCTATAATTAGCGGATTTCGGAGCGCAAATTTGCGAAAAATATTCACATATATACGGCGGCATCATCTATGTCGCCGTTCTCATTTTAAAATTATAATAGTATATATATTTGTATAGTATATGATTATATTATATACACGTTTTTTTTTGAATAATTCAATGGAACATCGGCGGCGTATTGAAAAATTTTATATTTTTGCAAGCTTGTTATAGAGTGGATAAAAGTTTAATGTTTAATATAAATTAGTGGCTATGATTAAAAAATTACTCGCAACTTTAGGAGTAATCATCCTTTTCACAAGTGCGGCATTCTCACAGAGCCAGATTAAAGGTACAGTGACTGACCAAACGAAAGCGCCATTGGCTTATACCAGGGTGTTTTTGAAGGATGGTGACCGTGTGATTAACATGGCAACCGCCGATGACAAAGGTGATTATCAAATGTTCAACGTCGAAGCAGGAACGTACGATTTGGTGGCCGACGCTGTGATGGTCAACAAAACCATGACGAAAGCGAAGGTGAACGTGCCTAACGGCCAAGTCGTGTTCATTGACTTTGAAATTGACCTTACAACCGATGTGGAAGAGGTCATTATCACATGGGAACCGCCTGTGTTCTCACAAGATAACACTTCTTCTGCCAGCCGTTTGTCTGGTGAAAACATCCGTACGACTCCTGGTCGTTCGGTGACCAACGCATTGGCTAACTTGGAAGGTGTCACCTCCGTGGATGGCGCCATGACCAGTGTCCGTGGTAACCGTTCTGACGGTCAGCAAACCATCGTGGACGGTATGCGTGTTCGCGGTAGTAGTGTCTCAATGTCCACTATTGAGGAGGTGCAGCTGATTCAAGGTGGTGTGCCTGCCGAATATGGTGACGGTACCTCTTTTACGGTGATTACCACCAAACAGGCCCCGAAAGACTTCCACGGTTCTGTGGAGTTGCGCGGATCCATTGACGGATACAACAACTTCCTCGGTGCCGTGTCTTTGACCGGTCCCCTGTTGAAAGGCAAGAGACCCAACGATCCTACCCGTATCGGTTTCTTGTTCAGCGGTGAGGTCTCCTACACCCACGACGGAGCTCCGGCACGTGGCGGCACATGGGTGGCTAACGATGATGCTCTCGATGCCATCATCGCCAACCCTCTTCGCTATGACCCCGCTCAGTTCGGTGTTGTCTATCAAGAAGCTTCATATCTGACCAGTGATGCTTTCCATAAAGAGCGTGTCAGAAAAAATGCTGGCCAATGGGATTACCTCGGCCAGTTGAAATTTGACTTCATGTTGGGTAAAACCCACAATATGAAACTCTCTCTCAGTGGTTCTTACGAATATATAAAAGGTAAAGACTGGAGCATCCGTGGATCATTATTAGACGGTGCCAATAATCCGATTTCCACCTCCAGCAATGCTCGTTTTAATGCCCGTTTCAGCCACCGTGTTGTGACCGACACCACGGGTAGCGCTGTGCTCAAAAACTTGTCGTATGACATTAACGCAATTTATACCCACGCCTCTAGCTTGTCATACGATGCTAACCACAAGGATCGTATTTTTGAATACGGTTATGTTGGCCAGTTCACTACCAACAGAGCCAGAAGTTATGAATACAATCAGGAACTTACTCTGACGGATACTGCTGGTAACCAAATTATTCTTTACGGAGCTAACGAGTTCCAAGGCTGGTACGATTCATTGGTGACCTTCCGAATCAACCCCCAATACAATGTCAACCCGATTCTCTCACAATACACATTGAATTTCATAGATCAGTTCCCGTCTGAGGTTATTAATGATTACTATGGTACGACTGTTCCCTATGACCTGAACACTTACCAGTCTTTTGGTGCATTGAGAAACGGTGACAGCCCGGACATGATTTATTCCATGTATTATGCTCCGGGTACGGTGTTGAGCGGTTACAGCAAGTCTACGATGGATCAGTTGGGTTTGAAGGCCAGTGTCTCCATGAACCTTAAAGACCACGAGCTCAAATTCGGTTACGATTTCGAGAAACTGACCTATCGCGGCTATGGTGTGAGTCCTGTTTCCTTATGGTTGCTTATGCGTAACGAAACCAACTCTCATATTACCGAGTTGGACAAGAACAACCCGATTATCTATGATAACGGTGAGCAAATCTACGTTGATTATAACCAACAAATCCTTTTGGATGACCAGACTGCTTTCGACAGAAATCTGCGTACTCACCTCGGACTCAATCCCGATGGTGATGATTGGATTGATATTGACAATCTTAATCCTAATACGTTCAGCATTGACATGTTCTCTGCTGAAGAGTTGTTGATGGGTACTTCTTCCGGTTCCAACTCTTTGGTGAGTTACTACGGTTACGATTATACCGGTAAGAAATACAACAAGAAAACCTCCATTGAAGACTTCTTCAACAATGTGGGCAAAGATGGTCAGAAGACCTACAACATCGGTGCTTACGAGCCCATCTATATGGCCTTCTACATTCAAGATAAATTCGCCATCAACAGCTTGCTCTTCAATGTCGGTGTTCGTGTTGACCGTTTCGACGCTAACCAGTCTGTCTTGAAAGACCCGTATTTGTTCCGTGAAGCTTACACCGTTGGTGATTTGAAGAATATTAACTCCTCCCTTTCTGACAAGTTCGTGCAGAACGCCGCTGACAACTGGGTGGTTTATTATTCTGGCAATGACGTTTATATGAGCGAGGCTGACATCGCCGCCGACAACCAAATGTACACCTCCATCATCGGTTATCGTAATGGTGACACTTGGTACAATGCAAACGGTGACGAGGTTGTTGACCCTGAAAAAGAACTCTCTCTTAACGTGAACGGACCTATCCTCAAGAATTTAATTGATCCCGACGCTATCACGAAAGTGGAAGCAGGTGCTTTCACCGACTATAAAGCACAATGGTCTGTGATGCCTCGTATCTCCTTCTCCTTCCCTGTGAACGACAACTCTTTGTTCTACGCTCACTATAACATCATCACTTCACGTCCTACCAACTTGCAGATTTCTCCGGTGGATTACATGTTCATCTCCAAACGTAACTCTGCAAATGACATTATCACTAACCCGAACATGAAACCGCAACAGAGTATTGACTACGAAATCGGTTTCCGTCAGAAAGTGGGTGCGAAGTCCGCTATCAGTTTGAGCGCTTATTATTCTGAGAAACGTAACCAGATTCAGGCTTACCGTTTCTCCGGTGCATATCCGAACACTTATTATTCTTATAAGAACATTGACTTCGGTACTGTTCAAGGTTTCACCTTCTCTTATAAGATGAACAGAACCAGAAATATGACCCTTTCCGCCAACTATACGTTGCAGTTCGCAAAAGGTACCGGTTCCAGCACAACTTCTCAGTTGAATATCTTGGCTGCCGGCCAACCTAACTTGAGAACGCTGACCAACCTCTCTTTCGACCAACGTCACAGAATCGGTATCAACTTCGACTATCGTTTCCAAGATGGTATTGATTACAAGGAGAATGGCGGTCCTATCAGCCAAAAGATTGTGGTGGCTGAAGATGGTACTGAGACGGTCAAGGAAATCGAATGGTTGGCTAACATGGGCTTCTCCCTGTTGTTCTCCGCCGCTTCCGGTACTCCTTACACTCGTTCCAGCACTCCTTACTCCACCATCGTGGCTGGTACGAACTCCACCCTCGCCGGTACGATCAACGGTTCTAACATGCCTTGGCAATATCAATGCGACTTGCGTATCGACAAGACTTTCATGTTCAACTTCAACAAGAACAAGAAAGACGAGAACGGCAAGACCAAAGCTGCTAAGATGGGTTACATGACCATTTATGTTGATATCCAGAACCTGTTCAACTTCAAGAACGTTATTTCTGTCTATGACTATACTGGCAATGCTGATGACGATGGTTATCTGTCTGCTGCTGCTTACCAACAGCAAATCAACTCTCAAATCTATGTTCCTTCTTATATCAACTACTATGAGATGAGAGTCCAGAACCCGTATAACTACAGTCGTCCGTTCCGTGCTAGTTTAGGTATTCAATTCGGCTTTTAATCAATAGAAAAAAATAATAAGATATATGAAAAGTATAAAACAAATTTTCTGCTTGACACTTCTGACAGTGTTCGTGATGACTGGTTCATTGCGCGCTGAGAAAGTTAAAGGAGTGGTTAGAAGTTCTTCCTCACCGAAAGCGGAATCGGCTACCTGTCTTCCTGCAAGTAGCTCTAATGAGTTGACGGTGAACAATGTACGCGCCTATATCGAAACTGGTGGTACAATGTGGTTCAAGGAGGTCGCCGAATATGAGGTACCTAGAGGCTCTGGCAAAACTTCCATGTTCTGCGCTGCATTGTGGATTGGTGGTAAAGACTCCAATGGACAGTTGAAATTGGCTGCCGTGCGTTTCAGACAAGTCGGTGACGACTACTGGACTGGTCCTCTGAAGATTACAGGTGCCAGCACTACGCAGTCCATGTGTATCAAATTCGATAAACACTTCAAAATCACCCGTGCTGAGGTTGACCAACATATCAACAGCTACAACACCTCCGGTTATGTGATGCCCGCAAGCATCGCCAACTGGCCTGCACATGGTGACGAAGGTTATTCTTACTACCTTGCTCCTTTTAAGGATGTCAATGACAATGGGGTATACGATCCTGAAAATGGTGACTATCCTTACTATGACATTAACAACGACCTCTGTCCTTGGACGGAAGATAATATTGCCCGCGCTGCTAATCACACCCTTCCCAGAACTCCTGAGGATTTGCTGTATTACGGTCCTGATTGGCAAAATTCCAACGGTATGATTTACGCCGACCACGTCTTGAAGGGTGATGAGACCCTCTTCTGGATCTTCAACGATAACGCTGGCGCTCACACCGAGTCTCAAGGTCAGCCTATCGGTCTTGAAATTCGTGGTCAGGCTTTCGGTTTCGCCACCAACGACGAACTGAACAACATGACGTTCTACTCTTACGAAATTATCAACCGTTCAACCTATACTTTGACGAATACCTATTTCTCTCAGTGGGTTGACCCCGATTTGGGTTATGCAAACGACGACTATGTAGGTTGTGATGTCGCTCGTGGTTTGGGTTACTGCTACAACGGTTCCAACGTCGATGGTTCCGGTCAAAACTGGGCATACGGTGACCAACCGCCTGCAGTTGGTGTTGACTTCTTCCAAGGACCTTACATGGATCCCGATGGTCGCGACAATCCGAAATTCTATCCTGATAGTGCTTCTGAGATCGGATATTGTAATAAATTCCTTAGAAGTGCATACGAGGCTGACCAAATGGCTATCAATGGTGTGAACTTTGGTGATAGCATTGTGGATAACGAACGTTTCGGTATGAGAAGATTCGTCTATCACAATAACAACAGCAGTGTGACAGGTGACCCGAGCGTGGCTTTCGAGTACTACAATATGTTGCAAGGTATCTGGAAAGATAACTCTAAGATGAAATATGGTGGTAACGCACACAGCTCCAACGGCGGTGTTGGTCCAGAGTGTGACTTTATGTTTCCTGCCTTGACCGATGTGTGTAACTGGGGTGTCAAGGACGAACAGGGCTTACCAGGCTTTGATCCTCGTCCTGCTCAATATGGTGCTGATGGTTGGACGGAGGCTAACGTGGGTAATGCTCCTTACGACCGTCGTTTCATGCAGTCTGCTGGTCCCTTCACCTTGAAACCGGGTTCTGTGAACTACATCACCGTTGGTATTCCGTGGGCTCGCGCTGCACAAGGCGGTGCGCAAGCTTCTGTGGAACTTCTGAAACGTGCCGATGATAAATGTCAGTCTCTGTTCGAGAACTGTTTCAAGACTTTGGACGGTCCTGATGCTCCCGACGTGACGATTCGTGAGCTTGAAAACGAGCTGATTCTTTACATTTCCAATAACAATCCTAACAGTAACAACTATCATGAGACTTATACGGAAATGGATCCTCAGATTCCGAAAACTCTCGAAACTTCCAAATTGGTTGAGGTTGTTGACTCTATTCCTACTCACACAGAAACGGGAGCGGATACTACTATTGCAGTTACTACTTATAAGACCGTTACTGAGATAGACACTTTGAGTCATGAGCAACGTTCTTACATTTTCGAAGGTTATCAGATTTACCAATTGGCCAATGCTTCCGTCAGTGTTACGGATCTTGATGATGCCAATAAGGCTCTCTTGATTGCCCAATGTGATATTCAGAACGGTGTAGGTCAGTTGATCAACTGGATTTACAATGATGCTCTTGGTACTTCAGTGGCTACTGAAATGGTTAACGGTACCGATAATGGAATCGCTCACTCCTTCAGAATTACAGAAGATAAGTTTGCTACTGGTACGAATAAGAAATTGGTCAACCACAAAGAATACTACTTCCTCGTGTTGGCATACGGTTACAATGAGTATAAGACCTTTACTTTGAATGCCGACAATCTTGATGGTCAACAAACCACCTATTTGGCAGGTCGTAGAAACATTAAGACCACGGTGGGTATTCCGCATAAGCCGGTTGAGACACTCCAGAACTGTAAATATGGTGATGTGCCTATGATTACCCGTATTGAAGGTCAAGGTAACGGTGGTTTATTCTTGGATATGACCGATGAATGTCGTGACCTCGTACTCGAGAATAACGTTTATAATGATATTCAATATAAAAACAACTATGGTCCTCTGAACATTCAGGTGATTGACCCGTTGAAGGTGAAACCTTATGACTATACTATCAAATTCCTCCCCAACAACATTAGTGATGATGTCAACGACAGCACTATGTGGCAATTGTCCATCTCTGATGAGGTGAGTGACAGAGAATTGATTGATAATGGTCTTTTCAGCTTGGATGGTGCTGATACGGTTCCTACTCGTACTACTGTGGCTGCCATGCCGATCAGTATGACGAACGAACAACTGTTCTTGGATTTGGGTATTTCTGTTTCCATCAAGAATGCCAACTTCAAGATTTATCAACAAAATCTTGATCAAGCAGTTCGCGATGGCAAGGGTTACACCTATGCTAATATCACCCATTTTGCACAACCTGATGCTTTGGGATCTACAATCACTTTTAGCGATGGTATTCCTTGGTTGACGGGTCTTGTTGACCAAGAAGGTGATTATCCTTCCAACTGGATTCGTGCAGGTCAACAGACTGCATCCAGCAAGTGGGAATGTAATACTGTTCAACCTGACCAAGCCGAATGTGATTACATGAAGTGGCGTGCTGAGGACTTCTTCAACCTCTTCAAGGTTTCTACCGGTAACGGTAGTGAGGAACAGGTTCGTGGATTTATGGATCCTGATCAACAATTCGAAAAACTCGTTGGTGGTACATGGGCTCCATACGTGCTTTCTTCTCCCTACGATGGTGGTCCTAAAGCCAAATTCCTTGTAAAGGATATTACAGAAAGTATTTCTGCACCTAGCCCAGAGGAGTTCAATTTCCAAGCTCTTGATGTCGGTGTCCCGAACAAAGCTTCTTATAACCAAACGATGACCAACCTCTATTCTGTTGATATCGTTTTGACACCTGATAAGAGCAAGTGGACTCGTGCTATCGTCCTCGAGTCTGGTTCTGCAGATCTTGATGCAAACTATCAAATCACCCAAGAATTCAACGGCAATACTTACCATAATGTCCGTATGGAACCCAAGACTTGTCCTTCTGTTGACAAGGAAGGTAATCCCGATAACAGCGGTACCACGGGACTTGGTTGGTTCCCTGGTTATGCCATTAACGTGGAAACGGGTGAGCGTTTGAACATCATGTTCGCTGAGAACTCAGAAGATACGCTCAACAATGGTAACGACATGATTTTCAACCCGACGGCTGTTTACGCATACTACAGAGATATCGAAGCAGACACGCTCCTTCGTGACGAAGATGGTAACTTTGTTCCTATGAGTGAAGGTGTTTACAACTCTTATAGAGATAATTATGGTGTCAGGTTAGGTGAGCCTCTGAACGGTGGTCGTCACTATGTTTATGTCATGGGTAGTTCCGGTAATACGGCCAACAACTATTATCAGTCTTCTACCAGAAAGAGAAACTTCAACGACGGAGGTCTTATCACTACGGTAAGTAGCTATCCTCACGGTGGTACTATCGCCAATGGAATGCCTTATTATGAGTGCGGTCCTTACGATAATGCTGCTTGGTTGAAAGCTAAATTTGCTACTCTTACGGAGACCAACTATTCTGCAAGATCTCGTATGGCTAAGAAGATGCAAATCTTCAATAATGTCATGTGGACCAGCATTCCGATGCCAGTTTCCTCACAGGCTGATAATTGGCTTGCTTCTGATGCTACGATCAAACTGCGTGTTTCTCGTCCGTATATGAGATATTCTTCTCGTTGGTATGATGATCCTTCACAATCCGCTAATGCAAGTCAGAATGACGGTTACCCGATGTATGAGTTCACTACGAAGAACATTGCTCCTACCAAGGTTGAGCGCATCGAAGACGTTGAAACATTGCTGGAGGAAATCAACATTGTTCCGAACCCGTACTATGGTTACTCCAACTACGAGCATACTGCTTTGGAGAACTATGTGCGTATCGTCAATCTCCCTGCTAACTGTAAGATTTCCATCTATACGGTTAATGGTACTCTGATCAGAACGCTGACTCACGGTTCCGACGCTACTTCCTTCGTGGAATGGGATCTGAAGAACCACGCCAACATTCCTATCGCCAGCGGCGTGTACATTATTCACGTGAACGCACCCGGCATCGGCGAGCGTACGTTGAAATTCTTCTGTAATATGCGTCCTACTGACTTGAATGGTTTCTAAAATTATTAATCTTAAAAATCAGAGAATATGAAAAATCTATATAAATCATTAATAATTTGTACAATTATCGCTCTCGTATCTGCAAGTACCTCTATGGTATTTGCAGGTAACAGAGACCGTTCGGGTCAAGCAGGTGCATCCCACCTGTTGATCGATCCTTGGGCTCGTACAACTGGTTTGGCCGGAGCAGGAGTAGCTGAAGTGCGTGGTTTGGAATCCGTTTTCACCAACGTTGCGGGTATGACTTCTGTTAGAAAAACTGAAATCAGCTTTAACAGAACTCAGTATTTGGTGGGCTCTGGCGCAAATATTGCGCTTAACTCTTTCGGTATTGCTCAGCATCTGGGTAAAAATAAGGATTTCGGCGTCATTGGCGTGACTTTCTTCTCCCAGAGCTTTGGCGATATTATGGTCACCACGACTGAACAACCTGAAGGTGGTTTGGGTACATTCAGCCCCACACTAACCTATATTGGATTGCACTATGCGAAGTCATTCAACAACTTCATCAAGGGTGGTATTTCAATTAAAGTGATCAACGAGCGTATTTCTGACTCCAAAGCCACTGGCTTCGCCATTGACGCAGGTGTCCAATACGTGACTGGTAAATTCGAAAACTTCAAAATTGGTGTTACGTTGAAGAACATCGGTCTGCCCATGAGCTATAAGGGCGATGGTCTTTCTGTTCGTGCTCGTATCCCCAGCCAAGATTTCGAACAAACCTTGGAGTCTCGTTCTGCAGAATTTGAAATGCCTTCACTCTTGTCCATCGGTATTTCTTACGACCTCCTCTTCTTCGGCGCTGATTATGCTGAATATTCTAAAGAGGATCTCGCTGCTGAAGGCCTTACCCGCGATGATGCTGAACACAGAATCACTTTCGCCGGTGCTTTCACCGCTAACTCTTATACCAGAGACGTTTTCTCTCTTGGTATTGAGTATGGTTTCAGAAATATCTTCATGGTTCGTGCCGGTTACTCTCTTGAGAGCATAAGCAAAGGTGCTGCCGACGATATGTATGAAACCGCAGCCATCCTCTTCAACAGCGAATCTTTCTTCGCCGGTCCCGCAGTGGGTGCTACCGCTGTGATTCCGTTGACCAAAGAGCGCGTCAAGAAGACCGTTGGCCCCAGAATCTATCTTGATTACGGTTATCGTTTCACGAATAAGTGGAGAGGCAACCATTACATGGGTGTCAAGATTACTTTGTAATAGAGTTAAGTTTTATTGTCATAACGAAATAGAAGGGACTGTTAAACAGTCTCTTCTATTTTATGTAAAAGTAGTATCAAATATGGAAGATGTTAAGTATTATTCGCAAGAGGGTTTGGATGCCCTCAAGCGTGAATTAAGTCAGCTTGAAGCAGTTGAAAGACCCAAGATTTCACAGGCTATTGCTGAAGCCCGTGATAAGGGAGATCTTTCCGAAAATGCGGAATATGATGCCGCTAAGGAAGCTCAAGGCCTTCTCGAACTGAAGATTGCGAATCTGAAGAATCTGATCGCCAAAGCCCGCGTTTTGGACGAATCCAAGATTGATGTCTCCAAGGTGTTGATCTATTCTATCGTCAAGATTAAGAATATGAAGAACAATGCCGAAATGACTTATACGATTGTCCCTGAATCTGAATCCGATCTCAAAGGTGGCAAGATTTCTGTCTCAAGTCCTATCGCTAAGGCGTTGATTGGAAACTCCAAAGGCGATGTGGTCACTGTTCAAGCCCCTGCAGGCACTATGGAATTTCAAATTTTAGACATTTCACGTTAATTTATCATGGAAGAGACGATTTTCACTAAGATTGTCAAGGGTGAGATCCCTTGCTATAAAATTGCTGAAGACGACCGCTTTTTTGCGTTCATGGATATTTCTCCTATTGCGAAGGGTCATACATTGGTGATTACCAAGTTGCAGAACGACTATATTTTCAACTTGGAGGACGATATGCTCGGTGATATGATGGTCTTCGCCAAGAAGGTCGCCAAGGCCATTGAGAAGGTGGTTCCTTGCAAGCGCATTGGGGTTGCGGTCATTGGCATCGATGTTCCTCACAATCACATTCATTTGGTTCCTATCAATGGAGTGGGGGATTTGAATTTCAAAGGTCCTCGCGTTGAACTCACCAAAGAAGAGTTCGAAGATCTCGCCGCGAAGATTTCCGCTGCCGTTCAATAAACAAACATAGTTCAGGTGGCGCAATCTTGTGCCACCTTTTTTATCTTTATTATCATGAAAATTATAGGTATAACGGGCACATTGGGTGCTGGAAAAGGTACAATAGTCGATTATTTGAGAAACCATTACGGTTATGCGCATTATTCCGTGCGTGGCTATCTGATTGAGGAGGCTTTGCGTCGGGGGATGGAGCTCAACCGCGATACATTTGTGGTGGTGGCTAACGACTTGCGAGCGAAACATTCTCCTTCTTACATTACAGACCAACTCTATTTACAAGCTGCAGAAAAGGGTGAGAATGCCATTATTGAGAGCGTACGTACGCCTGGCGAGGTTGATTCCCTTCGCCAACACGAGCACTTTTTGCTTTTTGGAGTAGATGCTGATCCGCATATCCGTTATGAGCGCATTGTGCAACGCGCATCTGAAACCGATAAAGTATCCTACGAGACGTTTATCGCCAATGAAGAGCGCGAAATGTCGTCTACGGATCCCAATCACCAAAATGTGGGCAAATGCATGCAAATGGCCGACTATGTATTCCATAATGATGGAGATTTCGAAGATTTGTATCGCCAAGTGGAGAAAGTGATGCGTGGATTGGAAGTGTAAAAAAAGAAGGGCTGCCGGATTTTTTATGAGTAATTGCCAAATAAGTAAGGTGGGATGTAAAAAATGTATATTAAGGTGGGACTTACCGGCCGCCCTTTCTTTGTTGCTTTCGTGCTGCAAATATACAAATTTTTTAATACAAAAATTATCTTGAAAATAAATCTACAATAAAAATAAATTTACAATTAACTCTTAAAATTAAACTTTTATAACTAAATCCAACAAAATGACGCCTGAGGAGCACATATTATCAGAACTTAACGACCAACAGCAGGTTGCGGTAACCCAAACAGAGGGTCCGGTGATGGTTTTGGCTGGAGCTGGATCTGGGAAAACCCGCGTTTTAACCTATAGAATTGCCTATATGTTGGCGGTGAATAACATTAGTCCTTACCGGATTCTGGCATTGACCTTCACCAACAAGGCAGCTGCCGAGATGCGAGAGAGAATTGTGCAACTGGTGGGTGGAGAGTTGGCCAAGGCTGTGACGATGGGCACCTTTCACTCCGTATTTTATCGTATTCTTCGTGCAGAGGCTGAAAAAATCGGCTTCAACAATAATATCACCATTTATGATACGGATGATGCGAAGTCGCTGATCAAGAACATTGTCAAGGAGATGGGACTGGATCCGAAGCAATATACGCCCGGTTTTATCTTGAGTCGTATCTCCATGGCGAAATCCAGTCTGTTGTCGGCGCAGGAATATGCTGATAATCCTGAAATCCAAGCAGCTGATAGGATGTCCAACAAACCCATGCTTGCGCAGATTTTCGCCAAATATAACGACCGTTTGCATAAAGCGAACGCCATGGATTTCGATGATCTGCTCTACTTTATGAATGTGCTGTTGCGTGACTCGCCAGAAGCGCTTTTCAAATACCAAAACCGTTACAATTATATTCTCATTGATGAGTATCAGGATACGAACTATGCACAATACTTGATTATCAAGAGATTGGCTGCATTGAATCAGAATATTTGTGTGGTGGGTGACGATGCTCAGAGTATTTATGGCTTCCGTGGAGCGGACATACAGAACATCCTCAATTTCAAGCGTGACTATCCGGCAACCCGTATTTTCAAGTTGGAACAGAACTATCGTTCCACACAGAATATCGTCAATGCGGCCAACGCGGTCATTAGTCACAATAAGGACAGGATGCCTAAAGAGGTATGGACGGATAATGCAGAAGGACCTAAAATCGAGGTGATTCGGGCGGCATCGGATTTGGAGGAGGCCGGCGAAATTGCCAACAAGATTTTCGAGTTGCAGATGCGCGACCATGTGGAAAACCGCCAGTTCGCCATCCTTTACCGTACGAACACGCAGTCGCGCGCATTGGAGGAGGCGATGGTGAAACGCCATATCCCTTACAAGATTTTCGGTAGTATTTCTTTCTATAACCGTAAGGAAATCAAGACTTTGCTGGCTTATTTCCGATTGGTGATTAATCATTATGATGAGGAATCCTTAAGGAGAGTCATCAACTTTCCCATGCGTGGTATTGGAGATACCACGGTGGCCAGAATCGCCACGGCAGCGCAAGAGTCACACGTGCAGATGTGGGATATTTTGGAACATCCGGAAAATTACAATACGGGCTTAAATGGTCCTACCATGGCCCGAATGCGTGATTTTGCTGCCCTCATCAGCGGTTTCTCTGCTCAGTTGACGACGAAAAATGCATACGAGTTGGGTATGCAGATCTTCACGAAAACGGGTTTCGCGCAGGCTTTGAACGAGAATATCGAAGAAAAGGAGCGCGTGGATCACGTGACGGAGCTTTTTAATGCCATTCAGAGCTTTATAGACCGAGAACCCGAAAATATCCTTAACGAGGAGACTGGCGAGATGCTGGAGACCTATTTCCCTTCATTGGATCAATATATGCAATCCGTTTCTTTGCTGGATGACAAGGATTTAAACAAGAGCGAAGATGCGGAAGAGCAAAACGTGGTGAAGTTAATGACCATCCATTCTGCCAAAGGTCTGGAGTTCGATTACGTCTTTGTGTCTGGAATGGAGGAGAATCTCTTCCCGTCATCGATGAGTCTGGACTCGCGGCACGAGATGGAGGAGGAACGCCGTCTGTTTTACGTTGCATTGACACGTGCGCGGAAGCAAGTGTTCCTCACGATGGCCATGTCCCGTTTCCAGTATGGTCAGCGTCGTCCTTGTGAAAGCAGCCGTTTTTTGGAAGAGATTCCCGCGCGGTTCCTTAAGGTTACGCAAAAAGCTTCCGAAGGTTTTGGCTTGTTTGGGCAATCTTCGTCGGACTCTTCTGAAAGGGGGTTCCGTTTTCATTCAGGGTCGCATTCAACGTCAGGCGGTTATAATCGCGAAGTTCGTAAGCCGGTTGCGCCCGCTCCCAAACCGGTGGTGAAGACCAAAACGGAGGTCCAACTCGACCAGATTGGCGATTTGGCCGCCCCTGAATCCATTCAGCCGGGAGTGCGTGTTTATCACAGCAAATTCGGTTTCGGACGGGTGGATTCCGTTTCCGGAGTCGGCCCCGATGCTCGTGCGGTTGTCCTTTTCGACACTGTCGGCAGCAAAACATTAGTCCTTAAATTCGCTAAATTACTGATACCTAAATAACAGAATATGCAATTCAGAACAATAATCCCCGCCCCGCAATATCCGTTCCATATTGAAGAGACGGATTCGGTGATGCTCGTGGGCTCCTGTTTTTCCGACAACATGGGCCATTATTTCGACACGCACCGCTTTGACGTGTGTTCCAATCCATTTGGGGTGCTTTTCAATCCGATTTCCATTGACAGAGCGTTGCGTTTCATGCTTCAGCCTGACCTTTTTGATAAAAACCGTTACTTTTACAAGTATCGCGATCTTTGGGTGAGCTTCGCGCATCACGGACGTTTTTCCAAGGAGAGTTTTGAAGATTTTGAAGCTAATATTGACGAAAACTTGCAGCAAAGTGCTGATTTTTTACGTAAAACACGTTATCTATTCATCACCTTCGGAACGGCTTTCTGCTATAAGTTCATCTCCCGGGATTTGATAGTTTCTAACTGTCACAAAATTCCAAACCATCAGTTCGATAGAATTAGATTGGACGTGAAAAAGATTGTCTCACAATGGAATAGCACACTTGCTTTGCTGAAGGAAACCTGTCCTGAAATGAAGGTGATCTTCACCGTGAGTCCGGTAAGGCATCTTGGCGACGGTGCTCACGAGAACTCCCTGAGCAAATCGGTGTTACTGTTAGCTATCGAAAAACTGGTGGATAACGATTTTACCTACTATTTTCCTGCTTACGAATATTTGATGGATGATTTGCGCGACTATCGTTTCTATGCCAAAGATTTGTGTCATCCTAATGATATGGCTGTCAGTTATTTGGAGGAGAAGTTGGCCGAATCGTTCTTCACTCCTGAGACGATTGAACACATGGCAGAAATCGAGAAGGAAAACCGTTTCCTGAATCATCGGAAGTTCAGATAAACAGTTTTTATTATTTTTGCAGTTTTGAAAGCGTGCAGTATGAATCTTGGAATAAAGAAGAAACGTGTCTTTGGGGTGGCTGTTTTGCTGCTTTCCGTGCTTCTCATCGGATGTCGTCATGAGGAGAAATACTCTATTATTCCTTATATTGAGTTTCTTTCGTTGGAGAAAGTCGATAACGGCACTGGTCATGACAGTCAGGCCACACTGACCATTCACTTCCAGGATGGAGATGGTGACATCGGTTTGGATAATCGGGACAGAAATCCTGTTTTTGCCGTAGATTCACCTTACTACTACAATTTCTTTATTGATTTTTACGAGAAACAGCAAGGCGAGTGGGTCAAAATTGACTTGCCTACGCCGTTGCATGCTCGTATACCCCATCTCAGTGAAGATGTGCCCGAATCTATTGAGGGCAAACTTTCCATCATTACGTACATCAACAATCCGATGTCTCCCTACGATACGGTGCGTCTCTCTTGTTATCTTGTTGATAGAGCGTTGCATCACAGCGATACCATTATCACCCCTGAAATAATAGTGAACAAATGAAAATAACAGAACAAGTTAAAGAACTGATAGCGTTGACCTTGAAAGAGGATATCGGCAATGGTGACCACTCCTCGCTCTCCTGTATTCCTGCAGAGGCACAAGGTGAGATGAAACTGCTTATTAAACAAGATGGAATTTTGGCGGGTACTGATGTGGCTCGCGAAGTGTTACGTCAAGTGGATGAAAACATCAAAATGAATCTGTTGTTGCCTGACGGAACTGCTGTGCGCAAAGGGGACATCGCGTTCACTTTGCAAGGTTCTTCTCGCAATATGCTCACGGCAGAGCGTACCTTGCTCAATTTCATGCAGCGCATGAGCGGTATCGCTACAACGACACGCGAATACGTTGATTTAGTGAGCGATACGAATGTGACGCTGTTGGACACCCGCAAAACGACACCCAATATGCGCATTTTCGAGAAGTATGCAGTGACTGTTGGCGGAGCGCAGAACCACCGTTTCGGTCTTTACGATATGATGATGCTGAAAGACAATCACATTGATTTCGCTGGCGGCATTGAAAAGGCTATTGATGCAGCTAATAAATATCTGAAAGACAATAATATGCGGCTGAATATCGAGGTGGAAACCCGAAGTTTGGACGATGTGGCTCGCGTATTGAAACATGGCGGTGTGCAGCGCATTATGTTCGACAACTTCACCCCGGATATGATCCGTGAGGGAGTGAAAATGGTTGATCACCGTGTGGAGACGGAAGCTTCTGGCGGTATCGTGAAAGAGACGTTGCACGACTATGCGGTCACGGGTGTAGATTTTATCTCTGTAGGTGCTTTCACTCACCATATCAACAGTTTGGATATGAGTCTTAAGTCGCTGGTATAAAAACAGAATGAAGCAGTATCTTCGATATATAAAAATAAAATTTCGCCAATGGAAAAGCGATGTGGAACGTATTCCTGTCGTGGGCAAGATGGTGGCGAAATCGAAGACCATGACCCTTCCGGGGTTGATGAAGGTGCCGCTTTATGATGTGATGCGATTTTTTTTTCAGTCGATGAGCAAAGGGGTGGTGTTCCAACGCGCGGCGGCCATTACGTATCGTGTGTTTGTCGCCGTAATCCCGATGCTTATTGGTCTATTCTCTGCCATCGCCTTCCTTGGGGAGAATTTTCGTAATACGCTTATTTCCATGTTGGAGTCTGTTGTTCCTCCATACGTGTGGCCGGCCATTTCCGGCATGATTACGGATGTGGTGATGCGACAAAATGGTACCCTTTCCTCTTCAATGCTCATTATCGGTATCTATTTCACCATTGTTTGCTTCAATGGTATTTTGGCGGCCATGACGTCATCGTATTTTATGGAGGAAAAGCGTAAATTTGTAGATCAAATTGTATTAAGTGCGGGACTCATGATGTTGACTTTTGTCATCATCGTCTTCGTGGCGGCCTTTTTCATTCTGGCATCGTTGGCGGTTGACTATGTGCATATTAACTATGGCAACAATCCGGAGTTTTATTCCTTTATAGTACATTTTTTAAAATGGGTGCTGGTTTATGCGGCTATATACTTTTTAATCAGTATTTTCTACTATCTTGCACCTGTGAAACGCGGTGATTACCGCTTCTTTTCCGCCGGTTCCTCTACGTGTACCATATTGATGGTGATTTTGCTTTGGATTATTAACATTTATTTCTCGAATTTCGACAATTATAACTTGATTTATGGTTCGTTAGGTGCTATTTTTGCTATTTTGCTGTGGATCAACTGGAGTGCGTCTATCTTTTTGATATGTTATGATCTTAATGTGAGCATTGCCAAGGCGAAGAGCGAAAACAAAAAGTTGACGGATCAACTGGAAAATAACAAAGAGTAAATTCAAGAGTAAACCCTTAAACATTTGATATTATGGATTTTGGTTCAATTGTTGACATCCTTTTTATTATAGGGGCGATTGCATTGGGCTTTTTCCCGGGTGTTAAAAAAATGCTTGGCGAGGAAACCGCTAAGAAGATTGTCCGGCCTGTTTATAAGGAGCCGGTGGACGAACAGGAAGAGGGGCGCCCGAAAAGAAAGAAGAAATCACAGGTTTCCCCTCCGCAACCTGAACAAGACAACGAGTATTTCTCCTATGAGACGATGAGCGATCGCGATTTTGAAAAGGAGTTTCAAGAGAATGTAGAATCTGAAGTGCAAATGCAACATTCTGAGAAACAGAATACCGGTCTGAAGCTCACTATGGATGAAGAGGAGGTTTATAAAGGAGTGGTTTGGTCGGAGATTTTGAATCGGAAGTATTAGACGTGTGACGTGAGACGTGAGACGTGTGACGTGTGAGGAAAGATGTTGGTTTTTTCATAAGTCGTACGTTGCACGATACAAAAAAAGGAAACCCAAATGGATTTCCTTTTTTTGTTTCAAAGAATATCAGAAGAATTATTGTCTGAAGGTGACGGGGACTTGGTAGAAGCAGCGGACGGGGCGACCGTTCTTTTTGCCGGGGCTCCATTTCGGCATGGCCATGACACCACGAACCGCTTCTTTGTCGCATTCAGGGAACAAGGGGACTTTGACTTTGGCGTTGCTCACACGGCCGTCCTTTTCCACGACGAATTCTATGAGCACGGTGCCGGTGATTCCGGTGTTGCGTGCCACTTCAGGGTATTGAATTTCGCGGGTGAGGAAAGCGTTGAGTGCTTCGGAACCGCCAGGGAATTCAGGCATTATCTCCGTCCAGGTCTCTGGGGGTTCTTCCGTAGAAGTTTCATCCAACAACTCCACTTTTGTGTCGTCAAATTCCGGGATGATGTCATCTTGGGTGACATCAACGTCAAAGGAGATATCCATGTCCACGTGTACATTGTTATCCACGAGTTGGAGGATGACTTCCGTTTGAGGTTGTTGTTGGGGTTGTGGTGGCGGTGGGGTTTGGTCGGTGGCGAGTACATCGTCATCCAAGACGGTGATCAATTCGTCGTCCGGCAGTTCAAATGCGGGAGCTTTGTCTTCGTTAGCAAACAGTTCAAAGCCGGCATAAACAAGACCTAAGACCACAATGAATCCGAACAACACAAAGAGTCCGCGCTTGTTTTCAAGATTTCCTTTGTCTGATTTCTTTGTAACCATTGTTGTGCGTTTTAAGGTGAAACATTTTTGTTTTATATTAGCACAACGGAGGAAGGTGGTGGTTTATTGTATTAAAAAGATTAATGTTTAGAGGTTAAAAGGCAAAAGGCAATAGGCAAAAGGCAACAGGCAATAGGGAATAGGGAATAGGCAAAGTTCAAAGTCAAAGTCAATAGTCAAAGTCAAAAAAAAGAGACGTTGCGTACAACGTCTCTTTTTTGTTTCAAAGAATAGCAGACGAAATTATTGTCTGAAGGTGACGGGCACCTGATAGAAGCAACGCACGGGCTTACCCATGTTCTTACCAGGTTTCCATTTCGGCATAGCCATGACACCACGGACAGCTTCCTTGTCGCATTCAGGGAACAAGGGCACTTTGACCTTTGCGTTACTGACACGTCCGTCTTTCTCGACGACGAATTCGATCAACACGGTGCCGGTAATACCGTTGTTACGGGCCACCTCAGGATATTGAATCTCACGGGTCAGGAAGGCGTTCAAAGCCTCGGGACCGCCGGGATATTCAGGCATCTCCTCGGTGAACAGCATCGGAGGCTCGTTGTCGGTTTCTTCTTCGACCACTTCAACCACATCGTCTGTAACATCCACCACTGTTTCGTCTTCATCGAAGTCCACAGAGAAGTCGAGATCGGTAGTGACTTGGATGTTGTTTTCCACGATGTTCAGCACCACCTCTTGTTGCTGTTGGGGAGCTTCTGGTGGCGGGGGAGGAGTTTGGTCGGTAGCGATGACGTCATCGTCAACGACAGTGATGAAGTCGTCATCTTGCATTTCAAAGGCGGGAGCTTTGTCTTCGTTAGCGAAAAGCTCGAAACCTGCATAAATAAGGGCTAAAACCACGGCAAATCCGACAAGAAGGAACAAGCCACGCTTGTTTTCCAAGTTTCCTTTGTCTGTTTTCTTTGCAATCATATTGATTTATTTTTTAACGTTAAATACACTTTTAATGAGTCAGCAAAAATACTCTTTTTTTGAATACAAAACGTCACCTGTTGAAAAAATATTATTCGGCTGATTTTTCTATTGCCTATTGCCTATTGCCTATTCGAGAGAATACGGCTTCTCCGTAAACCACTTCTTATTAGGCTTGCTGCCCATCGTGAAGACCAGTTCGCCGCCGGCCATGATCTGCTCGTAGGTGATGTAGCTGCAATGGAGCGGTTTGCCGTTGAGGGTGACGGATTGGATGTAGCAGTTTTGGTCGCTGACGTTGGGGGCTTTGATCGTCAGGGTGTTGCCGTTTTGCAGATGGAGGACATTCTCGGGCAAGTAGGGCGCGCCGAAGACGTACTGGCCGCTGGCGGGACAGACGGGATAGAAGCCCATCGCGCTGAAGATATACCACGCCGACATCTGTCCGCAGTCGTCGTTGCCGCACAGCCCGTCGATGTTGTTTTTGTACATTTTGTTCATCACCTCGCGCACGCGCTGTTGCGTCTTCCACGGCTGCGAGGTCCACATATAGAGGTAGGGGATGTGATGACTGGGCTCGTTGCCGTGTACGTAGCCACCCACCATGCCTTCGCGGGTAACGTCCTCGGTCTCAGCGAAAAACTCGTCCGGCACATACATTTCGAAGAGCTGATCGAGGCGCTGCACGAAGACCTTGTCGCCGCCCATGATTTTGATGAGGCCGTTAACATCGTGCGGCACATAGAACGAATAGTTCCAACTGTTGCCTTCGATGAAACCCTCGTTGGAGGTGGAGAGCAGGTCGGCGGGCGTCTTCCACGAGCCGTCCTCGTAACGCGCCTGCGCGAAGCCCGTCTCCGGGTTGAAGACGTTTTTGAAATTCAGCGCGCGCTGACGATAACTTTCCTTCATCTCTTCATACATAGAACAGATTTTGCCAGTGTCAATTAGATGGTATATCACCCAGTCCTCGTAGGCATTTTCCAATGTGATGGATGTACCTACAGCGGATTGATTATAAGGTACATAACCCAACTTCTTGTAGGTGTCCGTATGGTCGTAATACTTCAGATTTGCACTGTTAATCAGATACTCCATCGTGTTGATGAGGGCAGTATTCATCTTCACATTCTCCCCGTAAAAATTCGGATGATGGCAAAGATAGTTATCCGCCACCACCGACACGCCGTGATAGCCAATCATACACCAGTTTTCGTTGCCGGCATGACTCCAGATGGGCAAAATGTGATGCACGCTCTGCTCGGCGTGGTCAATCATGGATGAGACCATATCACAGGCGGCCTTTGGCTCGATGATGTTCAGCAGCGGGTGTTCGGCACGGTAAGTGTCCCACAGCGAGAAAATTGTGTAGTTGACATATCCATCGTTGTTTTGATGAATATTGTGGTCCACCCCACGATATTGTCCATCAACATCTTGATAGATAGAGGGATTAATCATCGTATGGTAGAGCGAAGTGTAGAACATCGCGAGCTGGTCGGGAGTTCCTTTTGCTTGATATATGCCCAGTTTGTCATTCCATGCTTTTTTTGTCTGTTGATAGATTTCGTCGAAAGAAAACTTTTGGAAAACGTATCGCTCTTTTTCAAACTCAGTTTCAGCAAACAAGTTCATTTTTGCTCCGTCCATACTAACTGCAGAAAGTGCCACCTGCACCTCCAATACAGGGTCATTATCCTCTTCAAATTCTATCCAAGTCACCACCTTACGACCTGCCATTTCGGGAAAATTGTGGTTCAGGTCGAAGCGGCGCCAGAAGCCGTTATAGTCTTGTTTCCCGAAATCCTGATAGCCGTAGTGCGCCACGGGTTTGCTGAAGTGGATGGAGAAATAGACGTAATTCTCTCGTGCCCAGCCGTTTGTGATGCGGTAGCCTGTCAACGTGTAAGGGTCTTCCATGCGAAGGGAGGCCCAGAGCACCTTGCCGTCGTAGTTGTAGATGGCGTGGTTGAGATCCACGATGAGCTTCTGGGTTTCACCCTCGGGATAGGTGTATTTGTGGATGCCGCAGTGCGGGGTGGCGGTGAGTTGCACGAGGATGTCGTCGTCGCTGAGGCGCACCTCGTAGTAGCCGGGCGAGCACTTCTCGGTCTCGTGGCTGAAGCGCGAGCGGTAGCCGCCGTCGGGGTTGTCGGCGGTGCCGGGATGGAGCTGCACCTCGCCGGTGAAGGGCATCAGCAGGATGTCGCCCATGTCGGAGTGGCCGGTACCGCTGAAGTGGGTGTGGCTGAAGCCCACGATGGTCTTGTCGCGGTACTGGTAGCCAGCGCAGTAGTCATAAACACCGGGCTGATATTTTCCGTTGATGTTGTGGGGGATGGTGTCCGTGTCGGGACTCACCTGCACGCCACCGAAGGGGTAGCACGCGCCGGGGAAGGTGTGTCCCATGCCGTTCGTCCCGATGATCGGGTTCACGTATTGGGTGTAATCGTTTTGAGCAGTTGCGGTAATCATTGTCAAAAGGATTATGGGAAACAGGAGTTTTCTCATTGCGGTGATGTTTTTAGACGGCAAAGATAGGATTTTTCAGCAAACAAAGTCCGCCGAAAAGGGCTTGAAAACGGTAAAAATGCCGAATAATATCCGCTATTTTTGTTTATCTGATCAGCGTGATCGATCCATTCAACAGGTAATAGATTTCACCTGCCAATGTGTTGACATACAGTTTGCAGCCATAATAAAAAACTCCATCGGATGCAGGCTGTTGTGTGGGCTCGACGGTGCCGTCCCATCGGATGTCAGGGTCTTCGGTGCGGAACACACGCTTGCCCCAGCGGTTGTAAATCTCCGTTTCAACCTTCGTAACCCCAAAATATGGCAAGAATGGAGTGAACAGATCGTTAACGCCGTCACCGTTGGGTGTGAAAACGTTCGGCAACCTGTAATCCAAGCAATCAAACACGTCCAGACACACGGAGTCAGAGAGTTCCGTAAGGTTATAGTTGCTGTCGGCCACACACATAGCGTAGCAGCCGACCAGCACCTGTGATCCTATGGCACTGATGTCGTAAGTGCACGGTTCTGGATAGCAGATATCCGTACTATAGAAGGAATCGATGCAGGTGAACGTGCCGGCGAGAGAGGGCTTGTAGTAAACGTAGTAGTGAGCGGCGGCGTTGGCGGCGGAGTCGGAGTTGAACACCCAGCTGAACTCCACGTCCTGACAGTCAGGGCTGATGGTGACCTCGGGTAACTCAAGATTAGGATCTACCCCGTCATTGAACGTGAGCGTCAGGATAACGGTACTGTCACAGCCGTATCGGTTGTTAAAATATTGGACATAAACACCGTCTTCAGTGTAAGTCACTCCGTTCCAAACAAAAAACAAATCGCTTGTTGTCCTTTGAATTTCCACCGTGTCTGTGGGGAGAAGAGTGAGGTGCAAGGTGATTTCGCTCACGCAGCCGGAGGTCTCCACAAAACGAACAAGCACGGTGTCCCCGATACCGGAAGTCTCTGCTTCTGCCAACGTAAAGCCGTAGTTGTTGTAGGGAGATCCTTGGCAGATGGTGTCGTAATAGGACATCGGTTCGTTTTCAATCACGGGAATGACCACAGAATCCGAATCTGAGCAGCCGTATGCATTGGTGACAGTTACTGAATAACTGGTTGTATGTTCGGGCGAGACAAGGATATACGGTTCTGTGTTCCCTGTGTTCCAGAGATAGGTCAGCGTGGTGTCGTAATAATTCTGTGGAGGGGGCAAACTACGCACCGCACGGACACGTTTAATCGACCCTTTGTAAGCCGGAGCAAGTTCTCCAGAGTGTGAGTATATAAAAGAGCCCTGTGATGGATTCGGCATTGTAAAATTAATGGCCCAGGCCTGATGGGTATCCAGCTCCGTGCTTGTCCAATAATCATTGAAGGTTCCACCGAACAACGTGCTCCCTCCGGCATTTAGCAAAGGAGTTTCGATTAAAATCAACTGTGCATACAGCATTGCCATTTGTCCGGCTGAAGGCAGATACCAACCATTCGCCACATCTATACCAAGGGCAGCGTTCTGTGCCGTATTATAGTAATTGGAAATAGCCATTGTGTTACTGAAACCAGCCGTGTCCTCAATAGCCAGCAAAGGATGGTAAATATAAACCGTGGACGAATCAATTCCATATTCCGGCAGATTCGGCACATTAGACGCAGCGCCCCATTTCGATTGCATAGGAAGATCGTCAAGTGCTACAACCCAGCCGGTTCCGTCTGATTCCACATAATACACTATGCCTTGAGATCCGTCAGGTCCCGTATAGAGGTCGCCCACTTGATACACCTGCCCTCTTGCCCCAATCACGGCAGTCATTATCATACAGAACAAGAACAATAGTTTTTTCATAGTGAAACAAGTAGGGTTAGAAGGAACATACGGCTCTCACAGAAAAGGAATCGCTTTTTGCCTCATAATACAAGCCTTTGGACGAGGACAGAACCCACACGTTACCAAAATTAATTTCAGAAGAGGTCCAATAGGTCCATAGGGTGTTGGTGGAAATCAATGTTCCGCCGACTAATTGAAGAGAATTGTTGACGGCAGGAATAGTGGCGTAAAGATGGTAGGACTGTCCGGCGGCGGGAAGATACCAGCCGTTGGCAAAATCAACCGAATAGGCGGCAGGATAATAAGCGGCAGGATAGTAGTTACGGATAAGGGATGTGTTCTGATACCCGTCGATATCAGAAATCGCCGTTCTGATATTTGGGCAGTCGGGAAGGTTGGGAATGTTCAGATTCGCAGGCCACTGGGCATTCGTCCCCCATTGGCATGAATCGGTATCATCGTGCAAGCCGACCGCCCATCCGTGGTATCCTGTAGGGTCCACATAAAACACGATTGCTTTAGGAGTTTTACCGTTTGGCCAGTTTTCAGGATGTACAAAGGTGCCATCCGTGCAGAGAATGTCGCCCACGCGGGCAATAGGTAAATCAGAACTCAGCGTCACAGTGGAATTGGGTGTGATGGCGTGTATGACGGTTTCGTCCCCGAGGCACAGAACCGGAGGGTCGGGAATTGCAGATACACTTGGCCTATCCGCAACGAAAAGTTCCAATACGGTGATGCTGTCGCACCCGAATAGAGTAGAATCCATTTGGGAGTGAATAAACAGTCCGGCACTGTCTTGAACACCCAACGGGAAGCCGTATTGACTGTAGGTGTCCCCCTTACAGATGGTGTCTGAATAGAAATATTGATAGGAGGGATGAACGGTGATGGGCAAAGTGACGCTTTGACTTCCACAACCGTTGGAGGCAGTTAGTGTAATTGTACTGGGATTGGGAGCATCGCTTGAGAAAAAGAGGTTTGCCGTAGATGTACCATTCCCATTCAAAAAATAAACCCCTTGTGGAACACTCCATTGGAACGAAGACACATTTGCAGGATTGAGCAACGAATAGTTGGCCGCATTGATGCCACATATTTCCGTAGGTCCGCTGACAGCAAGGGTTGTCGGTACATCGGTGTTGACGGTAAGATGCAGAATGGAGGAGGAGTCACATCCAGAACCTACAACGTAATTAAGGGTGTCAGTGTAAAGACCGGGAGCAAGATTATGGTAAACAAAACCGTAAGCATTGTAATCGTCCCCTTCACATACTTGGGCGTAAATATGAGTGTACCTGGGTATCACGTGCAGATAGAGTGCGATGGTGGCCGCTTCGGTGCAGTTGATTGCATCGAAATAATGACGAAAAAAAGCAAATGTGCCGCCGCGTCCTTGTGGAGGCAGCACAAATCCGTGATTGTGGTAACTTTGTCCTTGGCAGATTGTGTCGTAAAATGTCTGGTCCTGCTCGGAAGGGTTCTGATTAAAAGTACCTGTAAGCAGGCATTGACAACCTGTGACAGTATGCACCTGACAAGTGACAACCATAGAATCCTGTAATGTATATACGGAAGAAATTGCAGAGCCACCGTTATCCCACGTATAACTCTCAAAACCGGAAGGGGCGGTGAGTGTTATTTGATCGCCATTACACCCGGTGAGCGCCAAGCGGTTACTGATACAAGATGCTGTAAAATAGGCATAACCGTAGTGCCCTCCATACCAGCAGTCAAATGTGGTGACCTGCAACTTGACCGTTTGTCCAGAATAACTGGAAAGGTCAAAACCATTAATGGTCCACGGCCTCCATCTAATAGGGCCATATGATTGAAAACCTGGAATATCGTTTCCAGAGATCACATCATATTTCATACAACTGTCCAGCAGTTCGTTATGATTGTCCAGCAATTTGATTGTAAAACGCGGTTGTGAAAAAGTATCGTGTTCAGGATCTTGCATCACCACGGCATATTTCAGAATCAAAATGGGTTGGTCGGGATCTACCGTAAAAGTGTAAACCAGTGCTTCAGCTTTGGCGTGGGCATATTCATTGCCTAACTTGATAACGGCACTCTCGCCAGGCGGTAATAGAGGAAGTAATCCTCCTGTCCGGGGATCTGTGCCCTGCTGGGTAATCAGGGTATGCCGGCCATAAACAACACCTGTATCCGACATCGGGTCAGCAACGGTGCCATAATAACAAGTGACATACGGACCACCCAGATCTGTAAAATCCGGGCACTGCGCCCGCAGCATAAAAGCAGACAAGCACAACAAAAGCACACAAAATATGGATTTGCAGCGAGTCATTTTTCTTATAAAATACACTTTTAACATAACGAAATAGCCACCTTTGATGTTACAGCCCTTTTTCAAAATTCTTATACCTCACTTTTTTTTCGTATGTTTGCCGCGAAAAATCAACGATATGCAAGCCTTATACACCATAAAAAGTCTCTATTCCAAAGAGGAATTCATGCGTTTCAACAGGACGCTCCGCTTTAAAAACAAGAAATTGGTCATTTTTTTAACTGTACTCAATGTCCTGTTGCTTGTGACAACCGTTTTTTGTTTGGTAAACGGTGATTACTTTTGGGCTGCTGTGTGTGGTTTTTATTTGGTTTTCCTCGACTGGTATCTGTTTCGCGGCACTGACAAAAGAATGGTCAAAGTGTTTATGCAGAACAAGTTAGTTGCCAATCAGGTATGCGAATTCCGCTTTTATGATGACCATTTCGAGTCAATCACGAAAAACGGTTCCTCGAACATTGACTACGATAAAATCCACCGAATCATAGAAACGAAAAAGAACATCTACATCATGTATTCTGACAATCAGGGTATTATGATGCCAAAACCGGTTCCCGACGGATTCGTCGATTTCCTGCATCAAGTTGTACCGCAGACAACCGAGTAACGCAAAAAAAATTGTATTTTTGCAGGTTTTTTGGAAAAATCTATTTATCGATGAAATATACTGAATACAAAGGTCTTAATCTCCCTGCCCTTGGGGAGGAAATGAGAAAATATTGGGAAGACAATGACATCTTCGCCAAGAGTCTATCGACCCGCGAGGGACACAAACGTTTCGTTTTCTTTGAGGGACCGCCGTCCGCAAACGGTATGCCCGGCATCCACCACGTGATGGCACGCACCATCAAGGACATCGTCTGCCGCTACCAGACCCTCACCGGCAAGTACGTCGGTAGAAAGGGCGGTTGGGACACGCACGGTCTGCCCGTGGAACTCGGCGTGGAGAAGACCCTCGGCATCACGAAAGAGGACATCGGCAAGAAGATCTCCGTGGAGGACTACAACAAGGCCTGCCGCCGCGAGGTGATGAAATTCAAGGACAAATGGGATGACCTCACCCGCGAGATGGGCTACTGGGTCGATCTTGAACACCCCTACATCACCTTCGACAACAAGTATATTGAAACCGTATGGTATTTACTGTCAGAACTTTACAAGAAAGGTCTGCTCTATAAGGGCTACTCCATCCAGCCCTACTCTCCCGCCGCCGGCACCGGCCTCAGCTCCCACGAGCTCAACCTGCCGGGTTGCTATCGCGATGTGAAGGACCTCACCTGCGTGGCGCTTTTCAAGTTAGCAGTTAGCAGTGAGCAGTTAGCAGTTGGCGCGGACGCAAATATTCCCGTATATGCCATTGCTTGGACCACAACCCCGTGGACGTTGCCGAGCAACACCGCGTTGTGCGTGGGCCCGAATATCGACTATGTGATGCTGAAGACCGTGCATCCTACCACCGAGCAACCTTGCTACATCCTGATGGCTAAGGCGTTGGTAGGCACGATGTTCAAGGAAGCTCCCGAGGTTGTGAAGGAGTTCAAGGGTAAAGACCTTGTGGGCATTTCATACGAGCAACTTATTCCTTGGGTGAATCCTGGTGAGGGCGCGTTCCGCATCATCCCCGGCGATTATGTCACCACGGAAGACGGTACCGGTATTGTCCACATCGCGCCGACTTTCGGTGCCGACGATAAGCGCGTGGCCGCAGCTGCTGGCATCCCGCCGCTCGTCATGGTGGACAAAGACGGCATCCGCCAACCTATGGTCGATCGCACTGGTAAGTTCTACCTCATCGAGGACCTCGATCCCGATTTTGTCAAAAACTGCATGGACGTGGAGGCTTACCGTCCCTACGCCGGTCAGTTCGTGAAGAACGCTTACGACCCCACCAAAACGGAGAAGGACAAATCATTGGATGTCGATATCGTGGTGATGCTGAAGGAGCAGGGCAAGCTTTTCAAGAGCGAGAAGCACACCCACAACTATCCGCACTGCTGGCGTACCGACAAACCCGTGCTCTACTATCCGCTCGACTCTTGGTTCATCAAGACGACCGAATACAAAGAGCGCATGATGGAGCTGAACAAGACCATCAAGTGGAAACCCGCCGCCACTGGTTCCGGACGTTTCGGCAACTGGCTCGAAAACCTGGTCGATTGGAACCTCTCCCGCTCCCGTTTCTGGGGCGTGCCGCTTCCCATTTGGACCACCGAGGATAAGAAAGAGCAAATCTGCATCGGCTCCATCGAGCAGTTGCTGGCCGAAATCGACAAATCCATCAAGGCCGGTTTCATGACCGAAAGCCCCTACAAAAACTTCAAAGTGGGCGATATGTCGCAGGACAACTACGACAACAACATCGATTTGCATAAACCTTACGTGGATACCATCGTGTTAGTCTCCCCGAGCGGTCAGAAGATGTACCGCGAGAGCGACCTCATCGACGTGTGGTTCGATTCCGGCTCCATGCCGTATAGCCAGCTGCATTACCCGTTCGAGAATAAGGAGTTCTTCAAGACTAACTTCCCCGCCGATTTCATCGCGGAGGGCGTCGATCAGACCCGCGGTTGGTTCTTCACATTGCACGCCATCGCTACAATGTTGTTCGACAGCGTAGCTTTCAAGTCTGTGATTTCCAACGGTTTGGTGCTCGACAAGAACGGCAACAAGATGTCCAAACGTTTGGGCAACGCCGTGGATCCGTTCGAGATTATCCACAAGTACGGTCCGGACGCAACGCGCTGGTACATGATTACCAACGCCTCCCCGTGGGACAATCTCAAGTTCGACGAGGCAGGCATCGGCGAGGTGCAGCGCAAGTTCTTCGGCACGCTGTACAACACCTACAACTTCTTCGCCATGTACGCCAACATCGACGGATTCACGTACAAAGAGGCGGAGATTCCGTTCGCAAAACGTCCCGAAATTGACCGCTGGATTCTCTCCGAACTGAACACGTTGGTGAAACATTGTCAGGAGAACTACATCGACTACGAGCCGACCAAGGTAGGCCGTGAGATTCAGGACTTTGTAGATGCTTACCTCAGCAACTGGTACGTGCGTCTCTGTCGCCGCCGTTTCTGGAAGGGCGAATACAGCGAGGACAAGATTTCCGCTTACCAGACGCTCTATACCTGCATGGTGACCATCGCCAAGATCGCTTCGCCGATTGCGCCGTTTTTCATGGACAAGCTCTATCAGGATCTCAACACCATCACCGGCAAGGAGCCGTTCGAGTCTGTCCACTTGGCGGATTATCCTGAAGTTCATGAGGAACTGATTGACAAGGAGTTGGAAGAGCGTATGCAGCTCGCACAGCAGATTTCCTCTATGGTGCTTTCCTTGAGAAAGAAGACCAACCTGAAAGTTCGTCAGCCGTTAGCTAAGATTATGATTCCCGTGTTGGACGAGCATTTCAAACAGCAGATTTCGTTGGTGCAAGATTTGATTCTGCACGAAGTCAACGTGAAGGAGCTGGTATTCGTCAGCAATGAAGACGGTGTGTTCGTGAAACGTATTAAACCCGATTTCAAGAAGTTAGGACCGAAGTACGGCAAGATCATGAAGCAGGTAGCCGCCAAGATTACCGGTTTCTCGCAGGCCGAAATCGCACAGCTGGAGAAAGAGGGCATGATGAAGTTCGAAATCGAAGGCCAGCCTGTGGAAATCACCACCGACGATGTGGAGATCCAGGCGCAGGACATCCCCGGTTGGGTGGTGGCTAACTTCGACGCACTGACCGTCGCTTTGGACATCGAGGTGACCGACGAGCTGAAGAACGAGGGTTACGCCCGCGAGTTCGTGAAGTTGGTACAAACCTACCGCAAGGAGAATAACTTCGAGGTGCTGGACAAGATCGCCATCACCGTGGAAAACCACGAGGTGATCACCCCCGCGCTGAAGGCCTTCGAGCAGCACATCTGCAACGAAACCCTCTGCACCTCTCTGACCATCGCCGACAAAGTGGAGAACGGTGTGGAAATGGAGATGGACGATGTGAAGATCAACGTTCGGATTGAGAAACAATAATGCAATTTCTGTAGGGGGCGAATCATGATTCGCCCCTACATGTTGTATATCGTTTATTTTGTCGGAACTTGCCAAAAATAATCGGCGTCATGGGTGATAACAGCCCAGTCGCTGGATTCCTCGTATCCTGTTGGTGTCTCGTATGTTGATGGTGTTAAAACCACATGTTTATTCTCAACGTACCTGTATCTGCTCTCTGGATTGAAGCAATAATTTGTTACGCAATCAAACCAATATAGGTTTTTGGCCATGTAGTTTTCCAGATAATACTCTTTTGTCTGCTTGTTCTCATAATTCCAGTTGGCATCCTCATTCAGGAAAAGAGGCCGTCCTTCAATGAGTCTATCCCGCACTTCCGGAATGCTCAACAGATTGCCGTTCTCGTCTTTCACGTAGGCTTCGAAAGTGGGGTCTATCCAAATCCATTTCTGATATTGTGACGACCAAACCGAATTGATGACGTGGCAATCCTGATCTTTCTCGTCGTATGGCATACAGGTCACATATCGCGACGGTATGTCCATCGAAAGATACATCTCATTCAAAGCAATGGCCAGATGACGGCAATTGACACCTTTTCCTGTTGATTTGTGA
>Ga0310690_10001404_pt1 | contig 42670 bp, 32 predicted proteins | sample AusTroGonzalo_MG_2_FD_207661 | JGI IMG/M metagenome (GOLD analysis project Ga0310690, IMG submission 207661) | Bovine rumen microbial communities from tropical cattle in Woodstock, Queensland, Australia - Gonzalo_04 (v2) (version 2) | ecosystem: Host-associated > Mammals > Digestive system >... | reverse complement strand
ATAGTCGGTGAAGAGGGTGTACAACGTGGTGAATTCGGGGTCTACGACGATGCTCTCGGCATTGGGGTCGGGGATGCTGTCTCTGCCGCTGCTGCTCCACAGCAGATAGGGTGCCGTGGAGTGCGCTACCAGCGTGTAGTTCTCGTCGGCACAGTTGTACAGCAGCTCCGTGGAGAGACCTGGGATCTCCAGGCGCTTCAGCTGAACCGCCAGCACGCTGTCGCAGCCGTAGATGCTCGGCAAAGTGTCGCTGTAGTGACCGCTCTCGCTGTAGTAATGCCCGCGGAACAGGTAGGGCGTGGAGGCACAGAAGGTGTCGTAGTAGACGCTGTAATAGGAGCTGTGTACCTTGAGCTGCATAACTACCACGCTGTCGCAGCCGAAGGGAGTGCTCAGGGTGTCCCTTACATCCGCGGTATCGGCGGTGTACAGCCTGCCGTCTATCCAGCGCAGCGAGTCGCAGGTTTCCAGACTTATTGGGACGTTGTAGGTGGGCATCACCGTGAGGGTGAGGGTCACCAGGCTGTCGCAGCCGTGCACGGTGCTGTCGACATGCAGGTAGCTGCCCGTGGTGTTGAGCACGGTGTCATAGTAGGCCAGCTCGCTGTCGTCACAGATGGTGTCCCTCGGTGTGGGATAGTAGGAGGGCCACAGGTGTAGCTGCAGTGTCATCACGCTGTCACAGCCGTACTGGTCGTGCCTGTCGAGACGCGCCAGTAGGCTGCTGGCACAGCTGTCGAAGGTTACTATGGTGTCGAGCCAGCTGTAGCTGTCGTCCGACGAGCAGACGCTGTCGGCATAATGCCGCAGGTATGTGGGGTGCACGGTGATGGTATGCTGCAGGGTATCGCGGCAGCCGTTGCTGTCGGTGGTGTAGCAGGTGAGGGTGGTGTCGGCAGCCACATAGCCGTCGAGCACCACGCTGTTGCTGTCTATCGTCGCAGGACTGCCGTATGAGCCGCCGAGCCATCCGTAGCTGGTGGTGTGGAGCGCCCTCACCAGGTCGGCATCGTCATTGCGGCAGCGCTCGCTGCGCCCGTCGAGGATGGCGGCAGGATAGGGTCGCCGCACCACTATGGTGCGCCGCAGGGTGTCTACGCATTGGTTGTCGGCGATACCGGCAATAAGGGTGACATCTACCGCGCCGGTGTCTGTCAGGTGCAGCATCGGCGTCGACGCGGTGCTCTCGGTACTGTCGGGCAGCAGCCACCGGAAGCTCTCCACGGGCTCGCCGGTGCCCAGCGGCGTCACACCGTCACCGCTGATGGTGCTGCGGTTGGTGAGCTGTAGGTCGAACTGGCAGTTGGCAACCGTCAGCGTGGTGTCGAAGAGGGCCAGCGGATAACGCGCTCCGGCAAAGGCACTCATGGTGAAGTGACACTGCGGATTGTCGATGAACGACAGACGGCAGTAATAGGTGATGCTGTTGTCGCTACGCACCCAGATGCTCGCCGAGTCGGAGATGGTGGCCGTGGTGTCGGCCGACGTGTACCAACGGTAGCAGAAGCCCGTGGGCACAGTGAAGCGGTTGCTAGGGACAACACTGCAGCCTTCTGTCTGCATCCTGCGGGTGCCACAGCGCAGGGTGAAGTAGGCGTAGCCGAAATGGCTACCCTCGCCACAGTCACGCGTGGTGAGGCGCACGAAGATGGTCTGCCCGTTGTAGGGGCTCAGGTCTATGCCTACGGTGGTCCAGTCTTTCCACAGCACTTCATTGGGGGCTTGGTTCCAGCCCAACGCGGCATTGGCTATGAAGTCGGCTACCGAGCATGAGTCTATGGGCTGACCTTCCTGGTTCAGTATCTCGAGGCGGAAACGTGGCTGCAGCGAGGGCGAGTGCTCGGGGTCTTGCAGCACGGCGGCATAACGCAGCACTAGCAGGTCGGCGACATCGGCGTCGACGGTCATACCGTAGGTGATGCTCTCGGCCTCCGGTGCGGCATTGCCGCCACTGCTCCAGTTGCCTAAACGTATGGAGGCGGGCTCGCCTTGCGGTATGGTGCGCAGCTGCCCGCCGGTGCGACCGTCGCGCTCAGTAGTGTCGAAATGGACGGTGTGGCGGCTGGTGGCACTGTAGTAGCCGTTGTCGACGACCCCTACATGCTCGGTGGGGTTGTCGTAGCTGCCATAGCTGCAGGTGACGTAGGTGGCGTGCAGGTCGGTATAGTCTATGCACCCTGTGCCGCCCTGCGGCGTGAAGGTGTAGAAGGTGTCGGTGGGAGCCGCCAGACTGTCGCACTGTCCGGTACAGCTGTAGGTGGTGTAGAAGATATAGTTGGTGAGGGGCGAGAGACCTTCTATGTGGTGGGGCGACGCCACAGGATGTATGGTGGTGAGACTGTCGCTGCCCACAGGACGGTAGCTGATACTTATGTCCGGCGTGCCCGACTGGCTCCATTCAAAGGCCACATGGTCGCCTTCCATAGCGGTCATGCGGAAGCCATAGGCTGCGCAAGTGCCTACCTGCAGGTCGTCGATATATGCGATGTCGTCGTCTTTGAAGCGCAGCGCCAGGAAGTGTCCGTTGCCGTAATAGTTGGTGAGGTCGAAGAAACAGCGTCGGTACTCTCCCTGCATGGAGGTGAAGGAGGCCAGCGAGTCGAAGGTCTGCGGGTCTCCGGCGTCGCTCATGGCACCGAGGACCACGCTGTGACCGTTGCTGCCGGTGAAGAAGGCATGGAAGCTCACCACCAGCCGCCGCAGGCTGTCGACATCGGGCTGCGGCAGCACGAGGTAGGTGGTGCCATAGTAGTTCCTCACCTTGAGGGCCGACAGGCCACTGTGGGCGTTGCCAGCTGTGACACTGGCATAGTTCTGGCTGTTGTCTCTCAGCACACGCCACCCTCTCAATGTCTCCTCAAAGTCCTCACAGTAGGGCATCTCGACTAGGGCGGCAAGCGTGACGACTTGTTGCGGCACACGATCGGTGAGCTCCGCCGAGTCGCAGCGCAGGTAGATGTCATAGACGGTGTCGGGGTCGAGTGTCAACGCCAGCGGGGGCTCGCCGACCTGCAACACTGTGCCGCTGCCGGCAGGGATGCCGCTATGCATGTATTCTATCCAGAAGCCGTTGTATGTGGTGTCCCAGCTCAGCTCCACACGTCCGTTGCCGGGCTGCGCCACCATCAGACTGTCGGGCAGCGGACATCGGTCGACGGCAGTGGTGAGGCGCTGCGGTGCGATACAGGTGACAAAGTCGCTGTCACAGAGGGCATAAAAGTCATACGTGGTGCTGTTGGCGAGGGTCACCGTGGCAGGCGCAGCCACCTTGGTGCCACTGCCTTGCGTGAAGCCGGCAGGACCGTATTCCACAACACCCGCCCCCTCTATGGCGGCGCGGTTGTCGGGGGTCAGGGCCACCGTAGGCAGTTCACAGGGCGACACCATGAGGCCGTCGATGATGACGTTGGTGCCTCCCACGGTGCGCAAGGCCACGAAGCGGCCGTCACCCTCATAGCTCTCCATGCTCACATGCCGCTCACCCCAGCTGCTGGCAGGGGCCTCGACGGTCTCTATGGGCACGAAGCTCTCCCACACACCGCGCTGGCTCAGCACCCCCACGGTCAAAGCCGTGCCGCCGCGCAGGCGGAAATAGAGGTGCAGATGGCGCACACTGTCTATGGATACTTCGGGCAGCATCAAACTGCTCACAGTGTCGCGCCGGTGGCAGTAGGGGAGGCTCTCCTCACTGGGCATGGTGACGACGATGGGCGCCAGACAGTCGGGCGTGCCGTCATGACTGCTGTAGATGCGGTAGCTCTGCTCGGGCACGAGACCACTGATGAGGTATGTGGGGGTGGTGACATGCACCACAGTGCCGTGCCAGGCGGCACTGTCGACAGGGGCATAGTCTATATAGTAGTCGGCATCACTGTTGGTGAGGAGCACGCTACGGGCCGACACAACGGCCGCCGTGGGCGTGAGACCACGCGTCACCGCCAGGTCATCGACCCAGATGTCGACGCTCTGCGTGGTGGCTTGCGCCATGAGGGCTATGTTGTCGACACCGGCAAAGCGCGTCAGCGGCAGGTGTAAGGTCCGCCAGGCTCCCGAGGTGTCGACAGTCAGGGTGTCGCGCGGCGTGAAGGTGTTGGGGTCGGTGGGCACCGTCATCTGACCCACCACGAGGCGGGCACGGTTGTGGTTGCTGGCGCGCAGCTGCAGGGTGAGCTGGTGTGCCCCTATGTCGGGCACGGCCAACAGCGGCAGCGCCGCCATAGAGGGGTTGCCGGCATTTGCATAGAGGTGCAGCGTCTGGCTAGCGCCGAGTGTGGCCATAACGGGGGTGCCGTTGTTGGTGCGCCCCACCGACCAGCCGAAAGGAATGCCTGCAGGCAGGGCCTCTTCCATGTTCTCACAGTAGGGTGTCGCCGCGGCAGGGGCTACGGTGGCCATAAGCCGCTGGCAGGTGGCGGCAGTGCCGCTATAGGGAGTCAGGTATATGTCGTAGCTGTTGCCTTCCGCTACTCCCGCAAGGTCGTACACATGCATGCCGTCGCTGCCGTCGGTATAGGCGGTGTCAAGCAGTCCCGTGTTGTCACCGGGGGTGAAGCCCGCAGGACCGTATTCTATCACCACCCTGTCGCTCCCGTGCCACGAGCGCCACGTCACACGCCCTGTGGTAGTGGCCGAGACCTCGCCGATGGCGAAGGGGGTCACCGACAGCTCGTCGAGGTACAGGGTGCCGCTGCCCGAAGGGGTAATTATGGTTATGTAGCGTCCGCTGCCGGCATAGCCCGACAGGTCGGCGACAAGATGCTGCCAGCTGCCCAAAGCGGTGAGACGCAGGGTGTCCACAGCCGTGAAGGTGTTGAGGCTGTCGGGGTCGCTCATCACACCCACCACGACGGCGGTGTCGCTGAGCAGACTCTCATGCATGCCATAGAGATAGAGGCTCACCACCGTACCGGCGATGCCGTTGAGGGGCGGCAGACTCACGGGAATGCCACCGGTGAGCCGCAGACTATGGCTGCCGCCGTGGCGGTTGCGGTCGGTGATGCTGCCGGCACCGCGCAGGCGCCAGCCATCAGGCGTCTGGCCGGTGAGGTAGCCGTCGAAGTTGACGCAATAGGGGACGCTCCGGGTCGACGGACGTGTGTTGATGCTGAGGTTTATAGCTCCGTTGTTGGCTGTGGTGCCGTTGGAACCGTAGCCACTGGCATAGGTGGCACCGATGCTGCCGCAGCCGCAGAGGGTCTCTATGTGGAAGGTGTAGTTGTTGTCCATGTCGAGCCCCGTGATGGTGTGCGGCGAGGTGCGCAGGGTGTCGCGGCGCGTCACACCACCTAAGGTGTAGCGGCACAGCAGCGCCAGACTGTCGGTGGCATCCCAGTAAACTTTGGCCGAGGTGCTGTCGAGATCGCCAATCCTCACATTATATGCTATGCAGGGCTCTACACAGAGGTTCTCGAGGTAGGTGGTGGCCTGCTCCCCTTGGGTGACGAGCATCAGGGCAATATGGCCGGGCACACTGTCGAGGTGTACCATGTGGTGCCGCCAGACGTCGGCGGTGCCGAAGGTCATGGTGTCTACCCCCACGAAGGTGCTCTCGTCGGTGACGTCGGTGACATAGCCTGTCAGCAGCCGCGCATCACTGCAGCCCGCCGTGGTGTTGGCCCAGAAGGCTAAGGTGCGCGACGGCGGACAGCCGTCGGCATCGGGCAGTATGGCTACAGTGGGCTTGCCCTCCTGCGCCACGAAGAGCAGCGAACGGCCGCCGGAGAGGTTGCGCTGCGAGCTCACGATGGGGTAGAGACCTACCTGCGACAGGCGTCGCCAGCCTTCAGGATAGGAGCCCGCCGTAAGGGCGTCGAAGTTCTGGCAGTAGGGTATCTCGAAAGGCGCAGCAAGGGTGCTGAAGGTCAGCGTGAGATAGCTGCAGGTGACACCATAGCCGCCGAGGGGCGCCACATGCAGCGCATAGCGCGCGCCGGGCTGCAGACCGTCGAGGGCCATCATGGTGTCGGCATACAGCAGGGTGCCACTGCCGGGGGCGAAGTCGCTGGCATTGGAGGCCAGCAGCATATACTCTACCTCGGCACTGTCACCGCACAGGTAGCTGAGGTTCAGTTGCGCCGAGGTCTGGCTGATATGACTAACCGCCGCGTCGCGAATGGCCGTGGTACGGATGCTAACCATGTCGATGCTCCACGCGCCAAAGGCTTTGAAGGCTAGACAGCTGCCGGCGGCGTCGACGATGGGCACCACATAGCGCTGCCAGGCACTGCTGCCATAGACGGTATCGGTGGGCGTAAGTGATTCGTAAGGGGTGGCACGGCGCCCTATGACGAGGCGGCCGCCGCCTATGGCGTAGAATTCCAGATAGCAGCTGTCGGGGGTGGCATCGTCGAGGTGCGGCATGGTGACACTGCCGCCACTGGCGAGGGTAAGGGCACGGCTGCCACGGTAGGAGTTGGCAGTTATCGATGTACCGTTGCCGGCAACCCAGCCCAGAGGCATGGTGCCGCCAGACTCGAAGCCCTCACAGTAAGGGGGCACCACGGCATGTGCGAAGGTGCGGAAGCTGAGCTTGTCGCACGCAGCAGGGGCGTCGCCACAGGAGGGCCATATATATATGTCTATAGGGGTGTCGGCAGGCAGGTCACTGACGACAAAGGGGTTATTCGCGGCGGTGAGACGCGTGCCACTGCCAGGGACGAAGCCAGCAACTCCGTACTCCACAAGCACGGAGTCGCCGTCGCCCATGGTCAGCGTGTCCCATGCTATGGTGACCTCGCTCTCGGTGATGTTGTACAGGCGCTGCCCGTCGAGCATGCAGCGCGCCAGACGCAGGTCGTCAACCGTCACGGTGCCGCTGCCTATGGCCAGCAGGGCAGGGAATGAGCCGCTGCCGGTATAAGCAGCCAGCGCCAGCAGCATGGGCTGCGTGACCGCAGGGTCGAGGGTGTCGATGGCTACGAAGGTGGAGGGCTCGTCAGGGAACTCCACGGCACCCACCACGAGGCGCGCCGTGCCTGTGGCGGTGAGGCGCAGGGCTATGGTGAGGTCGGCGATGGAAGCCCCCTCGGGCAACGGTAGCACGGCCATGCAGCTGTCGCCTACGGCGGGCAGCATGCGCAGCACACCGCCGGTGACCTGCGGCTTGTTGGGCGTGGGACGCCGCCAGTGACGCGGCATCACACTGTCGACACTGTTGAAGTTCTCGTAGTAGGCTATGGGTATGCTGGCCTCCTCAAGGGTGCGCACAGTGACGCTCTGCTTCTCGCCGTCGACGCAGCCCACCGAGAAGGTATAGAGGCTGTCGGGCGTCAAACCCGTGAGCGTCAAGGGCGATACGGCGGGACGCACGGTGTCGTCACCGTAGGCTACCTCCACAACACCGACACCATAGCTGTCGAAATGCAAGGTCAGCTGGCTGCTGCCCACATGCGACACCGTCGGCACCGAGGTGCCACAGCGCTCTATGCGCACATCGTCGACATACATCTCTGTGTTGTCGGGCTGCAAACCCCGTTCCATGCGGAAGGCCAGACGCCGTCCGGCACCGACGTAGGTGGAGAGGTCCACAACCATCTCCTGCCAGCGCGAGCCTTGGTCGACATGCAAAGTGTCGACGGCTACGAAGGCACGCGTGTAACGCCCCGTGTCGGCACAGATGCCCACCAGCAGCCGTGCCGCCGTGGAGGGGGAGTAGAGCTGGAAACGCAGATAGACACCGTCGAAAGAACTCAAGCCCGCTATCGGCGGGGCTATGACCATGCTGTAGTGGCTCTCGGCGATGGTACCAGGATAAAGCGCCAGCGCCGCCGCACCGCCGTAGACAGGCACCTCCACAAGATGCGGCGGATAGCCCATGTCATAGTTGCGCGACACCACCCAGCAGCCGGGCGTCACCTCCACACCGCTGCCATAGCTGTCGAAGTCTTCGTGCCACGGTAGCGACAGACTGTCGCAGCTCCCCTGCGCCGCCATCGGCACGGCTGCCGCCAGCATCAGCAGGACTGCTATACGCAACAGGCCTGTATATAGGATGTTATGTGACGCTTTCACTTGCATACAATAAACCATAACGCCCGCGTGTGCGAAATATTGTATGTGCACTGATTTTTTTGTTTCCACTCCGCTCCACCTCCTCAGGTCTTGCTCAGGTCTTGCTCGGGTCTTGCTCAGGTGTTTCACAGGTCTTCCATAGGTCTTCAAAAGGTCTTCCAAACCCCCTCTGCCCCCTTTTGGAAGCCCCTTAAATTGTTTAACTATTGTTCACCTATTGTTTTACTATAATATCAGTCAAACAATAGTAGAGTTATATACAAACAAACGTAGAACAGTCGAAGAGGCTCCGGAGGGGCATCAATCCAAAAATATGCCGTTTTACCTCGTCGGTTTTTCCCCGTTCAGCAGGGGGTAAAAATAAAATTTTTACAAAATATCCTGTATATCAAAAATTATGTGTATCTTTGCAAAATGAAACGGATGCGACGGAACATTGTTCCGCCGCCTTGTCGGCACTCACAACTGAAACAAAAACAATAAAATATAGATAATAAATAAACACAAAAACTATGGAACTACCCTTTGCAGAAGCATGGAAAATCAAGATGGTTGAGCCCATCAAGAAGAGCACCCGCGAGCAGCGTGAGAAGTGGCTTAACGAAGCCCACCAGAATGTCTTTATGCTGAAAAGCGACTATGTCTATATCGACCTCCTCACCGACTCCGGCACCGGCGCCATGAGCGACCGCCAGTGGGCCGCCATGATGATGGGCGACGAGAGCTACGGCGGCGCCCGCTCTTTCTTCCACATGAAGGATACCATCACCGAGATTACCGGCTTCAACTACGTCATCCCCACCCACCAGGGCCGCGCAGCCGAGAACGTGCTGTTCAGCTACCTCGTGAAACCCGGCATGATTATCCCCGGCAACGCCCACTTCGATACCACCAAGGGCCACATCGAGAGCCGCAAGGCTTTCGCCATCGACGTCACCGTCAAGGAGGCCTACGACACCCAGCTTGAGGTGCCCTTCAAAGGCAACGTCGACCTCGCCAAACTGGAGAAGGTCCTCCAGGAGAACAAGGGCAACGTCCCCTTCATGGTGCTCACCGTCACCAACAACACCGTCGGCGGCCAGCCCGTCAGCATGCAGAATATCCGCGAGACCTGCGAACTCTGCCACAAATACGGTGTGCCCGTGAACATCGACAGCGCCCGCTTCATCGAGAACGCCTACTTCATCAAGACCCGCGAGAAAGGCTACGAGAACAAGAGCCTCGCCGAGATATGCAAGGAGATGTTCGGCTACGCCGACAGCATGACCATGAGCGCCAAGAAGGACGGCCTGGTCAACATGGGCGGCTTCATCGCCACCAACAAGCAGGACTGGTACGAAGGTGCCAAGATGTTCTGCATCCCCTTCGAAGGCTTCCTCACCTACGGCGGTATGAACGGCCGCGATATGGACGCTCTGGCCGTCGGCCTGAAGGAGAACCTTGAATTCGAGATGGTCGAGACCCGCATCAAACAGGTCCACTACCTCGCTGCTAAACTCGACGAGTACGGCATCCCCTACCAGCGCCCCGCCGGTGGCCACGCCATCTTCGTCGATGCCGACAAGGTGCTCACCAACATCCCGAAAGAGGAGTTCCCCGCACAGACCCTCACCTGCGAGCTCTACCTCGAGGCCGGTATCCGCGCCTGCGAGATAGGCTACGTGCTCGCCGACCGCGACCCGGTGACCCGCGAGAACCGCTTCGGTGGCAACGACTTCGTGCGCCTCTGCATCCCGCGCCGCGTCTACACCAACAACCACATGGACGTCATCGCCGCAGCCCTCAAGAACGTCTACGACCGTCGCGACACTATCAAGCGCGGTTTGGAGATCACTTGGGAGGCCGAACTGATGCGCCACTTCACCTGCCAGTTCAAACGTCTCGGCTAATTACCACAATAACTTCCACGACTCACCAACTACAGAGACGTATGCCTAACCGAAGAAGATTCTTAACGACAATAATAATGGGGATGACGCTGATGCTCATGGCATCATGCGTCACCCCCCGTCGTGTCAACTATCTGCAGGACATGACGCATGGCAGCCAGATAGAGCTTGAGAACCGCTTCGAGGCACGCATCACGCCCTATGACGACTTGAGCATCGTGGTCTCCAGCGCTCAGCCTAACCAGGAGCTCGTGGCACCCTTCAATGTGGTGCGCGACACCAAAGGCGGATATCTGGTGGACGTGGACGGCAACATCGACTTCCCCGTGCTGGGCAAGATGCATGTGGCCGGACTCACTCGCCTGCAGCTGCAGGACACCATCACCGCACGGCTGACACGAGGCGGTTACCTCGAAGACCCCTTCGTGGTGGTGCGCTTCAACAGCTTCAAGATATTCTTCATCGGCAACGGCACCGGCAAGGTTGTCAACGTGCCCAACGAACGCTGCACCTTCCTCGAGGCACTGGCACTCAGTGGCGGACTCGACAACTTCACGCGGCGCGACCGCATCGCCGTGATGCGCGAGGTGAACGGCAAGATGGTGATGCGCTACCTCGACCCGCGCTCGTCGGATGTCTTCAACGACCCCTTCTTCATGATGCACCAGAACGACTTCATCATCACCGACGGCATGAACACCGGCACGGTGCGTCAGGAGTTCACCTTCTGGATGGGTATGGCATCGACACTGATATCAATGGCTTCGCTTATAACCTCCATTGCTCTCTACAGGGCAATGTCTAAGAACTAAATAACGGCAACAATGGCAGACGGCAAGGATAACAACAACATGGCGTTCCTCGACGAAAAGAAGGGACCGAAGCTCCACGTGAAAGACGTGGTGTTCATCGTGTTGCGCAACCTCCACTGGTTGATTCTCTGCGCCGCCATAGGTGCCTTCGTGGCCGGCTACTGGGTGCGTCACCAGAACCACGTCTACCAGAGTTCGGCACGCGTCCTCATCAAGGGCTCCTCGACGGGCAACGCCGAGAACACCCTCCGCGAGGCATCAATCAAGAGCATGTTCTCCACCAAATCACTCTACAATAGCAGCATTAATAACGAGATGATGATCTTCTCGTCGAAGTCTGCTATGCTGGAGGTGGCCAGGACGCTCGACCTCAACATCTTCTACACGTCGAAGACCAAGATTGTCAACCGCGTGAAGGACCTCTACGGCGAGTCGCCGATAAAAGTGGACTTCATAGACAACGGCGAGGACGACTATGTGGCGTTCGATGTGCTCATCAACAACACCAAGTCGCTGACCATCACACAGCCTGGCTACGAACCGCGCAAGATTAAACTCGAGGACACCGTGGCTATGCCCTTCGGCCGCATAGTGGTGCATCCCACTTGGTTTATGTCCAACTCCTTCATGGGTCAGACACTACATGTGGAGCACCGCAGCATGAACGCTGTGGCCGACTACTACCGCGCAGCTACAATGGTGATGCGCGACAACGACATGAACACCATCATCAACGTGGTGCTGCAAGACCCGTCGCCGATACGCGCCGCCGACGTCATCAACGAGGCTATACGCGTCTACAACGATGATGCTGTGCAGGACAAGAAACGCATCATCGCCTATACCTACGACTTCATCAATGAGCGTCTGAAACTGCTGCAGAACGACCTCGGCGTGCAGGAGAACGCACTGGCGGACTTTAAACGCGAGAACCGTCTGCTCGACCTCTCCTCCTACGGCCAGTCCTACCTGGCTACGAGCATCCAGAGTTCGGAGGAGAAGGAGCGCCTGAACAAGCAGCTCACCACGGCACGCTACCTGATACAGATTAACGAAAGTGACGAGACACACCTGATACCCAACAACGTGGGTGTGGACGACGCGCATATCACGGAGCTTATAGCCAAGCACAACGAGCTGGTGCTCGAACTCAAGAAGTACCAGAGCCAGAACAACCCTGTGGTGCGGCAGAAAATGGCTGAGCTGAATATGCTGAAGAGCGACATGAACACGCTGCTCGACGTGTATATCAGCGTACTGCAGGAGCGCATAGCGGAGGCACAGATAGCCGCCGATATGGCCAGCTCGAAGATGAGCCGCGTTCCTCAGCAGCAACTGTACATCGAGAGTTTGGAGCGCGTCTCCAAGATTAAGGAAGACCTCTATCTGCACCTGCTGAGCCGCCGTGAAGAGCTCATGATAAGCCAGCCCTCCATCGAGCCTAACGGCAAGGTGCTCGACCCGGCACGAATCAACCGCACGCCCGTGGCTCCCAACGAGACCCGCACGACGCTGATAGGCCTGGTGATAGGCCTGCTGATACCTGTGGGCATCTTCTTCCTCCGCCGTCTGTTCGATACTAAGGTTAAATACCATAATGATATAATATATGCCACCGCGGCACCCTTCCTGTGCGAGATACCGTCGCGCGAGAAGGATGACGACCGCAACATCGTGGTGTCGGAGAGCGGCCACGACTCTATGTGCGAGTCGTTCCGCCTGCTGCGCGCCAAGGTGGACTTCCTCGGCACCAACACTGAACACGAGAATTCGCGCGTGTACCTCATCACGTCGCTCATGCCGGGCATGGGCAAGACCTTCATATCGTCGAACCTCGCCGCCAGCCTCGGCTTCGCCGGTAAGCGCACGGTGGTGATAGACCTCGACCTGAGACGCGGCTCACTGACACGCCAGTTCTACTCGCGTCACCACACGGGACTCTCCAACTACCTCGTGGGCAAGGTAACCAGCATGGACGAGATAATCAAGCACGACCTCGTAAGCCGCGGAGTGGACTCCATCTTCACGGGTCCCATACCGCCCAACCCAACGGAGTTGCTGGGCAACGGTCGTCTGGATGCTCTGATAGCCGAACTACGCCAGCGCTACGAGTATATCATCCTCGACTCGGCACCGACGGGACTGGTGGTGGACACCGATGTTATCAAGCATCTGGTGGACAACACACTGTTCGTCATCCGCTCGGGTCAGTTCGATAAGCGCATGCTTGAAAACATCGAGGAGCTGTACCAGGGTCACGAGTTCCCGAATATGGCACTACTGCTTAATGATGTGCGCTACCGCAAGCTGATGCCTTACGAGCGTAAGTATGGCTACGGTTACGGATACGGCTATGGTTATGGCTATGGCTATGGCTACGGTTATGGTTACGGCTATGGCTATGGTTACGGCTATGGGTATGGTGATGGGGACGAGGAGAAGCCATCGAAACGAAAGAGAAATAAAGAAGATAAGAATATAGAAGAAGAGAAGTAGCGGAATGAAGAGACGACTGCTCATAATAACTTTGTTACTGCTTGCAACAGTAAGCGTGTCCGGACAGAGGTTCGTACGAGGATTTGCCCTCGGCGCCGATAGGGACACTCTTCAGTATATCATTGCCTCACCCTTCGACAACTGGTATATACTGTTTAGCGGTGGCGTGCAGACCTTCGTGGGCAACACTCCCGACAAGGCTGCCGCATGGAACAAGGCCGACTTCGGCTTGCGCGCCGAGGTGGGAAAATGGATTATTCCCGACGTGGCGGTGTCGCTGCGTTTGGGCATAGCTACCGCACACAGCCAGTCGCGTCACGGCGGCAACAACCCATGGACGGACATCACGAACCCGCTCGTGTACAACGGCATGCAGTATGGCCCCTATTTCCCGATAAGTGCATACAACTTCTCGGCGATGGGTATCGTGACGTTCGACTGGACGAACTTCCTCAACGGCTACGAGGCGGGCAAACACCGCCACCTGCATATCTATACTCCTGTCGGTCTCGGCGTCATGATGATGTTCGGCGAGATTGTCAACCAGAACTATGTGAACAAGGTGAACAACAACCCCGATGAGATTACCGTGGAGTTGGGTCAGATGAGAAGGAACTTAGAGCTGGGCTTCACGGGCGGTCTCATGGCTGAATACTACGCTACCAAACATCTGTCAATCTTCGCCGCACTGGAGCTGGCTTTCGCACGTGGCAGCTTGGATGACTTCAACTACAACCTCGACGACGGCATACGCAGGGTAGACTTCATCCCGTCGTTCTATGTCGGCGCTAAACTGAATCTGCTTAAGAGTGTTAACAAGTTCGACCCCTACAGCAAACGTACGTCGCGCGAGAAGGTGAACCACGAGTTCCTGGCCTTCGGCTCGCGCAACACCGTATCTACTCTCCAGGGTAGGATTGAACGTCTGAACAACGAGATAGATTCTGTGCAGAACCTCTCCGACAGGAACGCTGTGGATGCCGCAAAACTGGCGGATATGAGCAAGGAACGTGACCGTCTGCAGCAACGCCTCGACTCCATAGAGGACTACATGGGCTTGCCGCCGGCAAATATCATCGAAGACCTGCTGAATGCTAACGAGCTGCTCGGCCTGCCGGCAACGATAGTGTACTATCAGCTCGACAAGTACGACATCGACTATAACGGTATCAAGAAACTGCAGAAGTTCGCCAAAGAGCTCAACCAGCTTGACGACACTCTTGAGTATTACGTCATCGGCGCCGCCGACTCGATAACCGGTTCGATACGTCACAACCAGTGGCTGTCGGAGCGCCGCTGCGAGGCTGCCTACAATGTGCTTGTCAACGACTTCGACGTCAGCTCTAACCAGCTCTTGCTGATGCCTGTGGGCGGTATCATGGAATACACGCCGCAGGAGAACAACCGTATGGCACTCATCATACAGCGCACTCCCCAGACAGAGGCCATTGTGACAAAATGGATGGAGAAGTACAAGTACCTCCGGAAAAAGTAAAAAAAATAATGAAAAAAAAAGCCCCGACAAACCGTCGGGGCTTTTCTTATTCTGATAGTTCTTTTAATTTAGAAGATTTGTTGGATTTATAGATTATGCCGTAGGCAAGAGAAAAAAAAGAAGATAATCTCCAAGATTTCTAGGATCTCGCGCAGTGGGAGTTTATGAGACAACGAGTTCTTTTACAATCTTTTACAATCTGAAGGAGATATAATTTCTGATAGTTGCTCATTGCATTTGATTTATTCAATAGGTATTCGCGGGCACACCTCTTTTAGTTCTGATTGAGAGAAAAAAAAGTGTTCTGATTGAGATTATCTCTGGTTGAGAATAATAACTCTTTTGACGATATTCTTGGCGTTCTGCAGGGCTGCCTCTTTCAGCCACCCGAGACCGAAAGGCATCCACCGCTGCGGGTGGGTGTTGATGAGCAGGTCGTATTTATGTATTGGATGGCCGTGGTTGCGTAGCGCCTGTATGATATCGTCGGTGGTGTGGAATACCAGCCCTTCCTTTATCCAGCGCTCTTGATACTCAGGCACCTTGTCGCGCACACTCACCTTGTAACCATCCCACCGGCGACCGGTGTCGGTGATATACAGCGTCTTGGAGAATTCCGTATCCATCATCGGCTCATACTCTATCCCCAATGCATGGATATCATGCTGCTCCCATATATCCTGACTGTTCCATGGTGACCGCGGGCTGCCGTGTGCACAGGCTGTTGTTATGGGTACCACATTGCGCAGCCTCTCCAGGTTCCGACAGAAGTCATCATACGCCGCCTCCATATCTCCGTTGCAGGTGGTGAGGCACTCGTAATGGTAGCCTGCCCGATGTCCTAACGAGACAATCTGCTTGATTATCACCTCGTCATAACTCTCCGGCACGGTGCGGAAATAGTAGGTTGCTTTAACATCCATCTCCGCCTCCATCTGTGCCACGCGTAGCGAAAACTCTGGCTTCAAGTCCACATCATGCCGGATGCTGAAACAATGGTGCTTCGTCAGTGCTTCCAGCAGTTCCTTATATTTGTCGATAGTGAAGTCCATCAGATATCCAGTTGCTTGATGACGTGTGCGGGTACTCCTCCGACGAGTGTGCGTGGCGGCACATCTTTGGTGACCACCGCTCCGGCAGCCACTATGGCCCCTTCGCCGATGGTGACCCCAGGGAGAATGGTGGCGTTCACCCCCACCCAGGCGTTCTTACCGATAACCGTAGGCGCTACAAACGATTCCACGCATTTGGCGTGGTATTCCATGGGGGTGCTGTGTGCCAGCACATAGTTGTTTCCAGCCAGCGAAGCACCGTCCTCAATAACCACAAAATAGGGGTAGGGATAGTCAAGCGTACATCCTGGGCCGATATGGACATTGCGCCCAATATGTACGCCACGCCACCGTTGCAGCCTTATCCTAAAGCCGTTCCACGGGCAGCGCATGGCCCACTGGTTGAAGACATGGTCTTTCCAACGGATGATGCCGAACCACAGTACAGAGCGGTACCCATGCACCTTCGCCGAAGTGCGCATGGTGCCCCAAAGCCCTTCACGGCGGTAGTGCGGCAGCGGTTGACGTTTCAGTTCAAGATAGTCTTTCATATGGTTATGACGTTAATTGCCATTAATTGACCGTATAATTGATAAACAGAAGATATTAACGGATAATTATACGATAATTAACGTTTCTTTATGTTTTCTATATAGTTCACGAAGAACTCTGTGGGGTCAATCATATCCTGTAGCATACGTTGCCGCTTCTCCTGCCATTCGTTCTTCAGTTCTTCAGGTTTTCGCGTCAATAGTTGCTCTATGTGACGATACATCTCCTCGAACTGTGACGGCTGGTATGCATAGCAAAGCCCATACTTCTGCTCCAGCATATTGGGTACCGACAACCGTCCCGCGAAGGTGTTGCATTTCAACGCCGGCACACCCAGCACTGCCGCCTCGGATGTCATCGTCTGACTGTCGCCGAGGAACATGGAGCTATATGCCATCAGCGAGTGTATCTCTTCCGGTGGTACCGGAAGGCGATACTCTTCGAACTCGGGCTCTATGGCTCTTTCCGAGGTGATGATAACACGTCCGTGAGGCTTTAGCAGGTTCACCAACGCCTCCTTCTGCTCCAGCGTAAGACCTTGTTGCCCCACGTCGTGGTGTCCCTTCAGCGCCACGAAACGCATGATGAAGAAACGCTCACCCTCCTGTACGCCAGCATGCTGCAATACCAACGGGTTTGGAGTAAACCGTTTAGGATGCAGATAGGCAAGTTCGTGGGTACCGGCATAGTAGAGAGCATGTATGGCCTTGCGGTGGATACAGTCAGGCGTGAAGACGACGTCAGTCAGTGGATGTCCGTATTTGACAATCAGCGGCTCTGCGGCATCGTCGTCGTCATCGAACATAAAAGCCTTCATCGAGGTTAGTTTCGACACGTGGCTTAGCACTATTCCGCTGCTGAGTCCCAAGTCAATATGATTGTGCCGCACAAAGCGCAGCAGCTGCATATCTTGGGAGATAACGGTCTCCGCCTTCCCCCACAGTGAGTCTTTCTTCCCACCGAGGTCTACCCATGGCTTCATGCCGTAATATTCCATCAGCCGCTTGGCCACAGGAATTTCCCTCACCGAGTAGAACACTTTGTGCCCCCGCTCCTTCATCTCCTCCGCCACCCCATGCAGCAGATGTACATGCCCCGGATGCCCGATGTCAATCAGTATATTCATTGATGTTTAAATGTATTCCGCAGTTTACCATATAGCCGTTTAAATCTGTTGCGGAAGGTGAATAGGAATGAATATGGAGTAAAGGCCAAAACTGGTAAGTATGCGTAGGATGAGCCAAACTTTTTTTTATAGTGTGCGACACCGGTAAAAATTAAATCTCCGGCTCCTCGTTCATGAAGCATCCTCATGCCTTCCCAAACCATCAATTCATTTGGACAGTATTTCATGTACTGGCGTAGGCTGGCACCGGTGAAATAGGTGCTGGCATCCTTCCCTGGACAAAAGATGGCTGTGGACAGGCATTGCTCCAAGCCATTGTCATCTTTCCCAATAACTTTGAGCATAAGTATATTGTCCGGAAATAACGACTGACATAGAGACAGTAAGTGTTCTTTCTTCTGATAGGGCATAGGCTTCATACCCTTACGATTGAAGACATCCTCTATATGGTGTCTATGCATCTCCACAAAGGCGGGTATCTCTTCTGCTCGTTCAACAGACACAACGCTCAACCCTTCTTTCCGTGCTTTGTTGATTGAGTATTTGCACGACTTATAGTTTAGGTTGTTCCATAGTTCCTCCTGAGTTTTTCTGGTGTCGACATAAAAAGTGGTACGTACTGAGTATTGCACCTTGGCATTATCCAGTGCTGGAAGGCTCCATTGTGCAGGGTCGATGTAGTCGTCGTGTGTGGTGCGGAACCGCCAATCGCTGACCTGCATATATCCCACATGATATTTTTTACGTAACCACTGATAGAGTGATTGATATATTTCAACTCTTTGCTCTGCGGTGATTTCCGCCATCATGCAGAGCCCCTGCGTGTAGGTGCCGGTAGAGACTGGAGGGGCCTCAATGATTCTGATACCTAACCACCGACGGGCTCCTAAAAAGTAACCTTCGACTTCGTCGGCAACGATTTTCACAATCAGAAGATGTCTACCGAGTTCCTCGAGGTAATTGTACCAACCATGAGTATGGAAACAGGTGCAATCCGGCGAGGACTCTATACGATGCCAGTCTTGTGGTGTAGGCTTTATGATTTCGAATCGACAGTTCATGAACGATGCAGTTTTTCAAGTATATTGATTGCCACTTTCCCAAGGTTATATAGTAGTGGCTTGTTCAAATGCAGGAAACGCCCGTGCTCGACAAGTTCACCGCCAAATAGGGCTTTGAAGTCGCGAACACCATAAGATACACCAGGCTTGCCAGCCCCCATAAAATCGAAACGTGGACAGCCGCTGTTTGAGGCACACTTTAACCCGGCATAAGTGGCCAGTTCCGAAGGGTATAGTGTCTTGTATTTGTCGTCCATCCCACAGACATACCATTCATATCCTACACGCTCAAACAACTCTATATATGCCATACCGCCAATCACATGACTTTGGTAGTTGACGGTGAGTATCTTTGCCGATGGTAGCGCTAACATCTTCTGGAAGAACTCCCGTGGAGGCAGGGGCTTCTTCACTTTGTGCCGGTATAAGTCGGAAAGGATATCGTAGAACTCGTCCACCTCTGCTTCTGTAGAGGCTTCGCCAAGAGTGGCGCCGTCTCTTAATCCTACATGTATATGGCGCTTGCGGGTACGACTCAGTTTGCTGTTGATGGCCTCCATCGAGGTGGTGTCTTGATGGAAGTTGTAATGCGGCACATATTCAAAACCGCACTCCTCAAAAGTGCCTCTCCAGCACGAATAGTCGTTGAGGTTACGGGTCTCAATATAGATACATTTTTTTACTGCAGGCAACTGTCTTACGGCAGTCAGCATGGCTGTAAGTTGGGCCTTCGTGATGTCCTTGGATAGTAATGGGCCACCGATGATGATGGCACGACGGGACAGTCGTTTCTTCAACATCCCACCGTCTCCTTGTATATATCCAACGGTGAGACCCATCAATGTTTCTCCCTCAACCACTGCCACGACAAAGGTTTCCATGAAACTGAGGCTGTCGAAGAAACAATAGGCTTCGTCAGACTGGAACCAGGAAGCGACAGGAGACTCTTTAAGCAGTTTCTCCCAGGCCGATGTGTCTATCTGTGAGTATTGTTTCAGCAGGGTCATTTCTCGTCAATGATACTTAGGTGTTTGTTGTTGTCCATCAATGGTAGTTTGTCGACAAACTCTATGGCTACTGTTCTGCCAATAATAGGAGACCAGTGCTGTACAATTCGCTGCCCGTCATCAGGGGTGTATAGGCTATTCGCAACCAAGCGGAACTTGATGTTGCCCTCTTTCTGTTTCACAATCTGCCAGCCGTCTACCGAAGGGAAGTTGTCGGCAAAATAGTGGGTGAAATTATGAACTGTCAGCATCTTCCCGTTGGCTTCGAGCAGGGTCTCACATTGCCGACCCATAATGCGGATAATCCTACCCTCTTTTACCTCGACAAGGTCTTGGGTGTCATATCGGATGAACGGATGCGCCAAGTTCCAGAGGTCGGTGCTCACTACCCGTCCGATGCCGTCAGTGACAGGTCGGTTGTCTTCATCCAAGACTTCTATTATACCATAATAACCAGTGACATTATAACCGTTATGGACAGGCGTTTCGTATGTGTTGGGGGTACCTTCACAGCTATAGGAGTCAATGACGTCGCATCCAAAAGCTCTCTCTATCTCGTTGCGGTAGTCTTCAGGCAAGGTGGAACCAGTGGTAAAGATATGGCGAGGATTGAAATGATAGTCAGGATGCCCGTTGCGGTATCGCGCCAGCAGATAGAGTGGGCTGGGGTAGGAGCGGATGTACATGGGCTTCTTCTGTTCAATCGTATCCAGTATTGTCTTCAGTGTTTCATACGTGATAGAGTAGAACGGTACGTAGAGGCAGTTGTTTGCAATGTCTTGCAGCTCCTTTATCTTGCTGGGACGTTTCCCGTTTGTGATTTTCATGTAACGGTCCCCCATCCGATAGCCAGCTTGATACCATGTCCTTAGTTTGGCCGCCATATTGACGGAATAGGACAGCTTGGTCTCGTAGAATGTAAAAGGCTCTCCTGTGCTGCCACCAGAGCGAGTAGTAATACGCTCTTTTGGGGGGAAACACTCTGCAGCAAAGCGTTCAAGGCCTTCCTGCCGCATAATAGCTTTGTCAACGATAGGCATCTGTTCTATGCGTGCCGTTGCGGGGTCTATACTATGGTTGTGGAACCAATCGCGGTAGAACGGCACCTCCTTGGCAGCATAGACGAGCAATTTTCTCAGCCGCTTCTCCTGGAAGGCTTGCATCTGTTCGGGAGTCCATTGCTCCGCTTCTCGCAACAGGCGCAGGTATCTGTGTACCTGCTCGCCTTTCACAAGGTCGCTCAACGGCAGTATGATATGTTCATGCAGAAATCCCATAGTCACTATATAAACCACAAATCTATCGAATCGAACAAATAGCTTGCGCAAGCAAAAGATTCGTATAATTCGTGTAATTCGTGTTCAAAAAGATGTTTTTTAGATGGTATAGTGTTGATTATATGTGATATATAGTTTGTCCTTGATACTTTCCCAACGATAGTTACGGACCGACTGGTGCCCTTGTTGGATGATGTTTTTGGCGAGGGTCTGGTTCTCAACGGGCCAGAGCATCAACTCAGCCAGTTTGTCGCTGTCATCACTCTCGAACAACAACCCAGTGTTGCTGTCGTCGACCATATACGGCACACCACCTACGCGGCTTGAAATGACCAATAGGCCAGCATTCATGGCCTCAAGAACGGATACTGGCATATTGTCTACCGTAGGAGCCGAGAGGAATATGTCGGCTCTATCCAGGCAACGGTAGATCTCTTTATTGTCCACCCGCCCAGTAAACGTAACATTCTTCAACCCCATATCTTTCACCATCTCCATCAAAGCGCTGTGTTGAGAACCGTCGCCAACTAATGTTAGGGTTGCTTCCGGTAATTTGGTTAGAGTTTTCTGGAAAGCCCGCAGAATACATGGGATATTATATAGCTCCTCATGTGCACGTGTACAGATAAAGTTTGGTCTCAAAGACTCCCGTATACGATACTGTGTCTCATCAAGCTCAATGATATTAGGGATGATGGTATAAGGCAGGTCGTGCTTATCAAAGACCGTCGCAAGGAACCCCGACAGGACAATATTGGCATCAGTGCGTGTGAGATAGTGTCTTACTAAACAGTGATGTCTGTCGAAAAACCTCTCTCCACCGCCACCGTGGTAAGTCAACACGATGCGTTTCTTCAACCAGCGTCCAACGGTAACACCAACTAACGCTGGCAGGAACCCCCACCCCGAGCAGCAATGTATATGCAGCACATCATACCCACGAGCCACACGAAGAAGCTGTAGAGGAAGTAGTAGCCGCCGCAGCACAGAAGCTTTTGTGCTGAATATGTCGGCAACATTTCCCTCAGACCGCAGATGCATCTGCAGCAACTCCACCTGCCCCGAGATCCCCCCGACCCCCGGCTTATAATTGCATATCAACAGAACCTTCATGTCTCAATCAATACTATAAAATATAATCTCCATCAGAATGAAAAGAATAGAAAAGAAATCACTGTTCTAAGAACTCCGTATTCTTTATCCTATGGATACTATTGCCAATGGCGAATCTGTCTGTATTGAAGTTTATGAGATAACCTATAGGTTTGTTAGCCAATCTGAGATATGTTTGAAGCTGTTTGAAATGAACCTTCTCCAACTGAGAAACAGATTTAAGTTCTAAAACGATGGTATCTTCTACCAATATATCCATCCTGAACCCCAACCCAAGGTTGTTTCCATCATAGACAACATTTATGGGCACCTCTTCTTCACACAACAGACAAGCATTATCAAGTTCTATCATTAATGCTTTTTGGTAGACAGATTCGAGAAGCCCGGGCCCAAGTTTCTGATAAACATTCATCGCGCATCCAATGATTGTATAAGCGAGCTCCGTGTCCATATTGTTATTTTTATTCCTTTTATTTTTGTGATATAATAAATATAGTCTGATTGAGTAAGATCGTTAGTTAAGTTTCTGATAAATATTCATGGCACATCTGATGAGTATATAAGCGAGATCTGTGTGCATATAGTTCTTTTATATTCCTTTTATTTTTTGTGATATAATAAATACAGTCTGATTGAGTAAGATCGTTAGTTAAGTTTCTGATAAATATTCATGGCACATCTGATGAGTATATAAGCGAGATCTGTGTGCATATAGTTCTTTTATATTCTTTTCATTCTTTTGAGATATAAAATATTCTGATTGAAATTAGAACAGGCCTCGGGAGCCCAGTTTGAAGAACGCCCAAGCAAACCCCATCACCGGCACCACCCAGTACCATATCTTTATGAACTTGTAGTTCTTGGCGTTCAGTAGCGTCACACCGTACGCCGCCATGATGAGCAACACCGGCAATCCTGGTAGCAGGAACCTCTCCGAGTTGGCAAATCCACTGGTGGATACGATACCGAGGTATGCAATGACGAAGGACCCTATCAAGGAAAGGCTCCTCCAATTCTTGGTGATGAAGATGGCACTGAACAGGGCAATGAGCACAAATCCTCCGAGGAAGTTACGCACGTAGTTACCACCGCTCAGCATCTGCTGGTTGTATTGTTCATCCACATCCACCATGGTGGGGAAGGGCAGCACGAACATCATAGGTGCCATCACAGTACCGGTAGCATATTTGGCCCACTGGTTTCCTCGCGCTGTTTGTACCGAACGTTTGGCCACTTGGTTCTCGTTCCTTGTCTCCCACAAGCCTTCCGACTCGTTCATAATAGTACCACCAGTGAGCGTGAATGCGGCAAGTAGCCCCCATCCGATAAGCATGTATCGTTTGGCTTTGCCAATTACTGATGTGTTTGTGAAGACAAGGGCTGTTACGAAAGCGAAAACTGCCGCACCTCCCAGAACAGTACGAAAAGCAAACAGGCATAATGCTAATAGTACAGGAATGGCAATGGTGAATACGTTGTATTTTTTGCTACGCAGCAGATAATCTGCTCTCTCCAGATAAGCCACCATGAGAAATATCATTAGAGGCTCCTTGAGATGTGTGCCGCAATAGAAGATAAAGTTGGGCATAAAGCAAGCGAAGATTGCTGCCATACGTCCCCCCTCTTCACCGATGTTACGTTTTGCCAGAAAGTATATCAGCACGCAGGTGCCGGCACTGAAAAGGCAGTTAACCAATCGGGGCAATAAAATGCTCTCACCAGTCAGTTTACTTAGCAAAGACAAGTAGAATACATATCCCGAGTCAGAAATGGTATCGGTGTGAATAAAAAGATAGTCCCATACATCTCTGAGATTGGAATGCACATTGCCCATGGTCTCCTCATAGTACCAGATAGAGTCACCGGCCGAGAACTCGAAAGGCATCCCAGTCTTGATGAAATAGTATATATATGCGAAGATTGTCCAAGCCCAACGGAGACCTAAAGCAATGAGGAAGATGTTGATGAGGAACTTCTTTTGTGGAGTCTCCTGCCATTTCTTGCTGCAGAGGTTACTCAGCAGGAAGAACCCCACCACCCACATTACGCCCATAATCAGAAAGTCTATGGACATGGCATGTCTGAAGAACACTAGTGATACCGCTGTCAGCAATCCGAGGTAGAGGTAGATGCCTTTAGTGGCTATTTGTTTCGGGAAATAGGGAACCATCTTCTTTTAAAATCTTTTACAATCTGAAGGAGATTAGAAACTGTTCTCGAGGCGTCTTTTGAGCTTAATGAGTCTTGTCATATTCTTCTGCCCCACGAGTCCAAGCACCCAGCCTTTCCACCCCTTCTCCTTCTTGTCGTTCCACGACCCCATAAAGTGGTGGTTGCAGTAGGTGTTTTCGGTGAGCAGGTATTCTCCTGTTGTCTGATGTGGACAGAAATAGTCGGTAGGGAAGACCGTGAGATCTTTATATTGCCTCTGTTTGCCATCGCACACAAATCCATTAGCCTGCATAATGCGACTGATGCGCCAGGTGTTTGTCGTTGTGTCGTAGCTGCCGTCCGGCAACATGAAATGGGCTCCGTCGTAGGATGCAAGCTGCTCGGTTACCCATTCTCCGTAGGCTTCGCTGGCCATCAAACCTGTGACTGGCGGCTTGTGTTTGCTGCCTTCGTACCCAGTGAATGCATTGAGTTGCAAGAGGTCGTCCAGAGGCTTCAATATTTCCACATCCGTGTCCATATATACACCACCCTCAGTCTTCAAGGCATAGAGCCTCACATAATCCGTCACGAATGCATATCGTCTAGTCTCGTATGCCTCTTTGGTGTAAGGTGTGCTGTCGACATCGAAGTTATCCTCGTTCCACAGTTTGTACTCCCAGTCAGGCATATACTTGTGCCACGAGGCGATGCAGTCCAACGCCAGCTGCGGCATCTCACCTCGTCCAAACCAGCAGTAATGTATTGTGCGTGGTATCATTTTACATATATTTCCCCATTCTTCTTGCAGGAACTAACCAGCTTCTGCACATGTTCCGGTCCAAATTGTGGATTCCTCAGCGTGTACTCTTCGCTGAAGATATTGTCTTCAACCATCTCTTTCTTCTTCGTGCTGAGAAACTCGTCCAGCGTTTTTATTACTCTTGCCGGAGCACCTACTGCCACGGTGTTGGATGGAATGTCTTTGGATACTATGCTGCCGGCACCGATAACAACATTATCGCCAATAGTAACACCGGGCAACACAATACTATGAGCCCCTATGAAGACATTGCTGCCTATAACGACATTGGCCACGCGAGTGTATCCCAGGAACACTCCGGTACTGGCATCATGCGCCAAAATGCGGACTCGCGGTCCGAAAACGACATTGTCACCGATGGTGATATGGAAGCAGTGCGATGGGTCTATGCTGCAATTACCTAGCCTGCAGTTTTTACCTATAACCAATCCACGGCGGATCAGCTTGTCGATGTTCTGTTCGCCACGCAGACGCGCCAGTAGTTTTCTCAGCAGTTTCATCTCTTTATCTTATGTTTTATTGTTGAAAGCAGACGGATGCCCCCCAGATATGTTTTCACCATCCAATAGGGTGCTTTGTAGTAGAACTTGTAGATAGAATCCACGTTTTTAAAGTCAACCTTCTCAATCTCTTGCTGCACCCTTTGAGGATACAAATTGTATTGTCTGAAATTCATCAATGAATAAACCCGCAGCCTGTCCAAAAGCGTTTTCAAGTCATGGTTCTTTTTCTCCTCTTCCGCGAAGCGGTCGAAATGGAACGTACAGAATGTGTCTGGGTTGTATCGCTTGTTATGCGTGCCACGGTAGGTGACATCCACATCCTGATTATAGTTGCTTAACGGCTTGTTCAGCAGTACCACTTGATTTGTCAATGCAATGTGCAACCATAACAGGAGATCCTCGCCAAGGGTAATGCCCATGGGGAACCCTCCGCCATCATCAAATACCTTACGCGGTATGCACACTGAAATAGAGGTCAACGGCATGCAGAGTGTCTTTGCATAAACGCGATAGTAGTTTATTCCCCCTTCTTTGAAGTCGTCGTCCACTCCGACAGGTGCCACCTTTTTTTTGCCGTTCTTGACGATATAGTAGCCAGTACCATAGATGCCTGCAGCGGGATGACGCTCTATGAGCCCACTCATTTCCTCGAGAAAAGTCGGCTCCCACCAGTCGTCGGCATCGAGAAAACAGATATATGGCGCCGTTGATTTGGCTACTCCTCGGTTGCGAGCCACACTCACTCCAGTATTGTCCTGCCTTACAAGTTGGATGCGGCTATCGGAGAAAGACTTAACCACTTCGCTGCCCCCATCGGTACTGCCATCGTCAACTACAATAAGTTCCCAGTCGTCACATGTCTGTGCCACAACGCTCTCCACGGCCTTACGGACGTATGGTGCCTTGTTGTATAGTGGTATTATGACGGAGAAACGTGTCAATTGTAGAATGGTTTTGGTTTGTTTAGAAGGCCGTACCAGGTGCCAACAATAATGGCTTTTATTTTTGCAAGTTTGTTTTTTTCAAAGAAAATAATCTTTGTAATAACCTTCAATCTGCTTACAAGGTGTTTTGCCTTTCCAGATGTGCTAATGTCATACGGGAATTCATACCACATGAGTATTCTGTTTCTACTATCGTAGTAATGTCGTAGCGGGATATAGTCTGAAACATACGTTCTATGGCCCATGAAAATGACGCTTCTTTCGCTTCCGATGTGATGTATCAAATTTGCCCTGTTGTATTGCAGGGTACGATAGTTGTGCTCTTGTGCTCGCAAACACATCTCCGCATCCACCATGCTAATGAACAAGTCTTCCCGGAATGGACCTATCTCGTCAATCATGGATAGGGGGAAGATACTGCCCGATTGCGCTGAGTCGTTGATAGGAGTCCATTCCTCTTCTACGGGCTGCTCACGATTGATGACACACGAACAGATGCCGGGATATCGTTTCATTTCGACGTGTCTACGGTAGTCGTCAAACCCCTCAAAGCATGAATCCTGATCCATGGTCATCAGGTGTGTGCAATTATGTTCTTTGGCATATTTGATTGCCCAATTGTAAGCATACGGAAGCCCTTGATTGATACCATTCTGGATAATTATAGCATTGGGATAGGTACTCCTAAAACTGCTAAAATCTATAGGCTTTTCACTATTGTCCCATAAGATGAAGACATCAGATAATGCAGCATATGATGCTAGGTTTTGCTGTAATTCTGCTAGATTTGGGTTATACGCAATTGTGATAGTTGCGAGTTTCATTGAATATGTCTCTAAATTGTATGTTCTACAATAAAGTCGGCAATATGTTCTGCTGCGTGGCCGTCGCCAAAGGGATTGGCGGCATGCGCCATGTTATTGTAGGCGTCGGAGTCGGTGAGTAGATGGGCTACAGCTTCCACGATGGTGTCTTTGTTGGTACCTACCAGACGTGCTGTGCCGGCCTCGATAGCCTCTGGACGCTCCGTGGTGTCGCGCATCACCAGCACCGGTTTGCCGAAGGCAGGAGCCTCCTCCTGGATGCCGCCGCTGTCGGTAAGCATCAGGGTGCATTGTTGCATCATGCCGACGAACTCAAGATAGTTGAGCGGCTCCAGCAAGTAGATGTTCTTCAGCTTGCTGTCGATGGTGTCATGTACCGGCTTGCGGATGTTGGGGTTGAGGTGGATGGGGTAGACAAAGTCTACATCAGGGAACTGAGTGGCCAGTGTGTTGATGGCCTGGCAGATATGCAACATGCCGTCGCCGAAGTTCTCACGGCGGTGGCCGGTGATAAGCACCATACGGCGTTGCTCGTCGCGCCCGAAGGCAGGGGCTTTTGCTTTGCCCGAGGCTGACACCCAGTGCAGGGCATCGATTACGGTATTACCTGTAACGTCTATCTGCTCTGCGGCGATGTTCTCTTTCTGCAGGTTCTGGCTTGCACGCCCAGTAGGGGCGAAATGCCATGTACAGAGACGGCCGTTCATCTGACGGTTCATCTCCTCGGGCCACGGACTGTATATATTGTATGTCCGCAGGCCTGCTTCGACATGTCCCACAGGAATATGCTGGTAGAATGCTGCCAGCGCAGCAAAGGTTGATGTGGAGGTGTCGCCATGCACCAGCACCAGGTCGGGCTTCTCTGTGGCAAGCACGTCTCTCATGCCCAGAAGTATGCGTGATGAAACATCGTAGAGGTCCTGTCCGGGCTGCATTATGTTGAGGTCGTAGTCAGGTTTAATCTCGAAGATGTCGAGTACCTGGTCGAGCATTTCGCGGTGCTGCCCGGTGACACAGACGACGGTTTGGAATTCGTTGCTTCGCCGTTGCAGCTCCTTGACCACCGGTGCCATCTTGATGGCCTCTGGCCGTGTACCGAAGACGATGAGTACCTTTTTCATTAGAGTATTTCTTTTACAATCTTTTACAATCTGTCGGAGAATAAAATCGGATTGATTCGGATTGTTCAGTTAGAGAATTCTGACTGCGGCAGCCATTCTTTTCAGTTCTTTTTGTTCTGATTGAGATTGCAATTTGATGTTTTTTTAGTTTTGCTTGAGATAAAGGAGTTTTGATAGATCTTTAGCCAGCTTGGTCGAGAACAACTCAGCTCCTCTGCGGTTGAGGTGGCTGGCATTGTAGAAGTTGAGGGTGTCGTAGCTGATGCTGTCATAGGTGTAGTTGAGTATGTCGCAGCCATAACGGTCGGCAAACGACTGGTAGAGCGCAAACATCGAGTCGACTGCAGAACCCATCTTGTCAATAGCGCCAATGTAGAACGGCGCGAAAACCATTATTACATGTATGTTTTCTTTATGGCATTCAGACAGGTATTTGTCAAATATTATAGTTGCCATAGGATTATAGTCAAACCAAAGTGTATCAAGTTGATCGAAGACGGTTCTGCTCCATTTGTCGTCACGTGCAATATATCCTTTATACATTTGTGGTTTGTTCAACTTGTTTTTGATACCAATACCTTCTTTTATAACCTCATGATAGCCAGCATATCGCCAAATGGGCAGATAACAGTCAGCCCACGAAAAATCTTCAGTATATCTAGTATCGTTATACAATGTTTTGTCGGTTATTATGTATGGTAGGTATTGCTCCCTCTCATAGCCATTTGACATCATCATTGTACCCCAGTCTACATTCTGGATAATTACTTTGGGTTTTGGTGCGTGGCGACGGTAAAGATTGTAGATAACCACCTCGGCATCGATACAGCGGCCGTCGACGCTTATGTTGTAGCAGTTGAGACCCACGATGCTGTCGAGAATACGCACATCGTACTGTACTTGTCCACGCGAAGAGCCCATCACCACAGCATCACATTGCAGAGTGTCGCTATAGATGGCATTGTAGGTGTTGAACATGCGGGCATCGGAGTGCTTGAGGTTGTGAGTGATAATCAAATCCAGCCCCCAAGCCACAACCACTAGAACAAATACCGTGATGCCGAGTTTTATTAGAAACCGCTTCATGTAATCTTTTCTAATCTTTTACAATCTGTCGGAGAAAATAATCGGATTGATTCGGATTATTCGGTTAGAGAATTCTGACTGCGGCAGCCTTTCTTTTCAGTTCTTTTAGTTCTGATTGAGATTTAAGTAAGACAAAAAAAGTAACAGAGACGAAGAGTTCTTTTACAATCTTTTACAATCTGTCGGAGAAAAAAATCGGAATGATTCGGATTATTCGGTTAGAAAAAAGAGAAGTTTCGGAATGATTCGGATTATTCGGTTAGAAAAAAGAGAAGTTTCGGAATGATTCGGATTATTCGGTTAGAGAATTCTTAGAACTGGAAGTAGATAAACGTTTCGTTGAAGACCCCGAACATAAATATCACCGCCAGTACCGCCAAGTAGCAGGCGTAGCGTACCACTCCGCTGCGTACACCCTCCATAGACAGCCCGTGTTCGCGTTTGCGTTGTAGCCACTCCACCACCATCAGGATGAGGACAAACACCAAGGTCCGCTTCGGGATACTGATGTCGGCTAGGCCGCCGCCGAATATGCCGCCAAAGAAGTCCACGGCCTCGCCGATGCTCTGGCTGCGGAAGAGTATCCATCCCAGTGCCGCCAGTATGAAGGTGAACAGCATCTGGCCAAACTCCTTAATACTGGGTATCCAACGGCCATCAGCAACGATATCGGTATATTTGCGGTTCTTGCCCAGCAGTATCAGCGGCAGGAACAGTACCGCATGGAATGCCCCCCAGAGTATAAACGTCCAGTTGGCTCCGTGCCACAGGCCGCTGACGAGGAAAATGACGAAGGTGTTGCGCACAATCTTCCATTTGCCTACACGGCTGCCGCCGAGAGGAATGTAGACGTAGTCGCGGAACCAAGTGGTGAGGCTGATGTGCCAACGACGCCAAAATTCGGCGATGTCGCGGCTGAAATAGGGGACGTTGAAGTTGCGCATCAGCCGGATGCCAAAAAGCTTGGCGGTGCCGATGGCGATGTCGCTGTAGCCCGAGAAGTCGCAGTAAATTTGTATGGAGAAGAGGGCAGCCGCCATAGCCAGGTTGACACTGCTTTCCCCTGCGATATTGTTCCAGATGTCATCCACATAAACGGCACAGTTGTCTGCCACCACCACCTTCTTGAAGAAGCCCCACAGCATCTGGCGCACGCCGTCGACGGCCATAGAGTAGTCGAAATGCCGTTGTTGCTGGAACTGAGGCAGCAGGTTGGTGGCGCGCTCGATAGGGCCAGCCACCAGCTGGGGGAAGAAACTGACGTAGGCGAAGAAGGCTACCACATCGCGTGTGGGCTCCATCTTGCCACGGTAGATATCTATTGAGTAGGAGAGTGCCTGGAAGGTGTAGAATGAGATGCCTACCGGCAGGATGAGATGCAGCATCACGCTGTCGCCACTGCATCCCAGCAGGGTGGCAAGCTCGGCAGCGAAGAAGTCATAGTATTTGAACAGGCCAAGGATGGCTAGGTTGATGACGATGTTGCCCCAGAGGGCGGACTTGCGCCAACGACCATTGCCAATCACTATTCCACTGAAATAGGAGCATACCGAGGTGAATGCAATGAGCAACAGGAAACGCCAGTCCCACCAGCCATAGAACACATACGAGGCCACCACCACCAGCAGGTTCTGCCAACGGACTTGGCGGCGGAGAAGCCAGTATAGTGCAAACACTATTGGCAGGAAGACGAAGAACTCTATCGAAGTGAAGAGCATAAGCGGTTATAGAGACGTAAGAGTGAAGGACTGATATGGGCTATGCGGTAGAGACGGTGGTGACGCGGAGTGGCGCAGACCTGTCGGAACTGCTCCCACTCGGTGGGGGTGAGGGTGTTGCCTTTATTGGATAGGTGGTTGATATAGTTAGATGCTAACACCTGATAGATGACCCTTTTATCTATACCTTGCATGGGGATGAATGTGTCGGCAAGTATCTGCTGGGCGCGCCAGCTGTCGACATCAAGTTTGGGGTCGCTGCTTCGGGTGATGCTGGCGGCTCTTACATGATAGATGTAGAGGCAATCAGCGATGGTTTTCACACTTTTGGCGTATAGGAAAGCCATTGTAGAGAAGAGGTCGTCCTCGGCGCGCCGCAGCCCGTCGACGAAGCGCAGATCGTTCTCCTCGAGGAAGCCCCTGCGGTAGGCCCGCTGCCAGATGCATACGAAATGTACAAGACGCGGTGTGATCCGCTCGCGGCAGAAGTAGTCCCAGCCAGTTGTGGCTACGGTGGGTTGTATAGGGTTATCGGTGTGGGTGTCGGTGTTTTCGTTGTATATCTGTGTGCCGAAGCCTATGATATCTTCGCCACTGACTTGTGGAACGAGAGTCGCCAAAGCGTTGGAACAGAGCCTGTCATCACTGTCGACAAACAGCACATACTCGCCTTGAGCCACTTCCAGTCCTCGGTTGCGAGCCGTGGCCATACCTTGGTTGCTTTGGTTAAGCACCTGCAGGTTTGGATGTTTTGCAGAGTATTCTTTTAAAATGGCAGCAGTCCCATCGGTACTGCCGTCATTTATGACAATCACCTCATAATCCTCGAACTCCTGCGAGAAGATGCTGTCCAAGCACCGCGACACGTAGGCCTCAGCGTTATAGGCTGGTATGATGATGGAGAAAGTCATTTGGTTTTGATAGTTCTTTTTGTTTTGATTGAGCTAAAAATAGTTGTTTTTTAGTTCTGATTGAGAATATCTATATGATTCGGGTTTTTCGGTTAGAAAGAAAAAGAATTCGGTTTGTTTCGGATTATTCGGTTAGTAGAAGTTCTGCAAACCGCTTCTCCAGTCTCTCGAAATATCCTGCCACCACCTCCCATGCGTCGGCTTTGAGACGTGGCTGTTCGAAGAACTCGCGGTAGCGGGTAGGGCTGTTTTGCATGTCCGCTATCTGTCGCAGTAGGGCGCTGTTGTCGCTGTCGGGGTTCCAGAAGAGGATGGCGTCGTGGTTGAGCACGTCGGGTTCGGGGTTGCCGTTGGCACCCCAGTAGATGGAGATGCAGCCGGAGCCTATGGCGTGGAATACCTTCTCGGTGACATAACCCTCTACGGAGGCGTTCTCGGGGCAGATGTAAAATTTATACTGCTTGAGGAATTCGGCTTTGTTGTCGTTGAAACGTGTTTTCAGCTCGTCGGTGTTATGGAGTAGTTTGCCGGCGCAGTCGACAGAAGCGATGCTGTTGAAGCTCTCTACCAGCCGTGTGCGTCGTTGTGCCCCGGGGTCGTTGGGACCGCGGTTGCCGGAGACCAAGGCGCAGAAGCGGCTCCGCGCTGAGGCGTCCCATTGCTGGTGGCTCAGCTGGTCGCAGATGCGCCTGATGTCCTGCTCGGTAGACTCCGGAGGAAACATCTCCAGTATCCATAAAGGGAACCGTAGGTAGCGTGGGTTGTCGGTATAGTCGAAGCCGAGGCTGAGGTCGATGCTGCGGTGGTCGAGGAGGTTGTGCAGATAGGGTGCGAAGTTGGGATGGTGGTTGTTCTCGCCGTTGAAGTAGACGCGCCTGCGGTTGTGTGAGAAAGGGTGTGTCAGTGCGTCGACGCGCAAAATATTGAGGTTGCCGAGTGATGAGAAGAATACGAAGCGAGCTTTCTGGTATCGGTCAAGGAATCCACGTTTTTGGAGGAAGGAGGTAAACCATATCTCGTCGGCAGGCTGTTTGTTCCACCAGTTATAGTAGAGGATATGCCCGTCGGATGAACGCAGCGGGTTACGGTAACGGTGGTAGAGTGTGCGTAGACTCATTTAGCGTAGAGGAGTTTGCGCGCTTTGCGCACCAGATGTTTGTATTCCAGCAATACAGCGTCGGTGTTGCGTTTGTGGATGAGACGTAGTGCTGCCAGCTGCAACTCCTGTTTGAACACCGACAGAGGCGACCAGTGTTGCATCCATGGTTTCATCTCGCCGGCATAGTGTATCACGGCAACCGAGAGTGGGTCTTCCACTTGGTTCGTGTATTTGTAACCGAAGTGTCGCTCGTAGTATTTCGCGTAGTAGGCAATGACGCCGTATTTCTCACCCATATCGAGTTCGGGCCGTTGTGGCCAGTCGGTGTAGTATGCCTGCAGGATGTCCTGGTCACCGCAGATGCCTTTGGCTTTAATGACATCTGGGATAAGTTTCTCGAACTTTGCTGCTAGCCCACGCTCGGGAACTATGGTCATGATGCCCGAGGTGAGGTCTATCCAATCTTCATTGCCAGGGTAGCTCTTGCCGGCAATCATGGCACTCATGTGCGGGAGATGAAACAGATGGTCGAGATTGTGTAGGATATAGATATCAGCGTCGAGGTAGACTATTTTGTCGAACTGGGTCTGTTCAAATACCAGCAGTTTGTCAAAAGTGTGGCTGAACCGGCTGTCGCCATGTGTTTCATTGCTGTCGATGAGTTGTTGGGGGATGGGTATGGAGTCGTTGTATTCGATGATGTTTATTCCGTTTGTTTTCAGCCGTTCGCACAATTCCGTTTCACTTTTGATGAGGTCGGTAGGGAGCATGGCGTAGAGTGGAATCGTTGTGCCTGTCTTCTTTAGACTCAGATACATGGCCATAATTCCCAACAGATAGCTTTTGCCGGTGGATATGGTGATGTATGCGTAGTTCGGGCTCATTTGGTGAGATGTAGTAGTTTCTTAATACGGTAATTGATTTCCTTTTGCCATGTGCGTTTCTTCATGCGCTTGCGGGTGGCCCAGATAGGGTAATCCTTCAGCTCTTCCCAGTCGCCTTCGGTGAAGAACTCCTCTACCGGGAGCTCCACGCCACCGTATTTGACCATCAGAAGTGAGAATACACTCTGGTCGTGGCGGTTCTCTTGGAAGTTAGGTACGTTGGGAATCTTGGATGGCGAGTCGGTGGCTAGGTTGTGGTGGAAGTGCATGATGTAGTGCCACTCGTCGATGAGACGTTGCGAGGCGGGTTTCTTGTGGATGATGATGCATCCAGTGGCTACCTGTCCATGATCCATATATTTAGGATTGCCCAGAACGCCGAAGTAGTCGAAGAGATCGGCCTTGGTCCATTCCGCCTCACGGAAATGCTGGTCGAAGCCCAGTACACCGCAAGGACTCTCAATAACCATCTTCAGGTATTCCTTCAGCCGTGGGATGCCTCTGGGGTTGAGGGTGCAGCCTGCGTCAGCATAGACGAGGAAGTCGCCCTCCTCCATGCGGTCCATCACGCGACGGATGATGTATGGCTTCCATTGCCAGTAGCCGAAACTGCGTTCTGGCCAACGGTCTTTATATTTCTTATAATACCACGGTTCAAGCATCTTCTCGTCGCCCACATAGATGTGGTCGAAGAAATGCATCTCTTCAGCCTCGTGCTTGATGCGCTCTTGTGAGGCATAGCGGCTATTGGCGAAAGAAACGAAGGAGATGGAATGGTTGTTATACATGTATTACGGTTTTATTCCTCTCAGTCGGCAGAAAAGGTAGTTCATGCGTTTGGTGAAAAGTATTCTGGTCAGTGGACGAAAGTTTAGGATGGGATGTTTGGTGATTATACGTTGCAACCATTTGTAAGTGTTGTCCAAACCCCATTTCTTTTTCAGTTTCTGGTAGCCGTCGTAGAACCGGTAGTCGTCGTATATCCAAAGTGGGTAGTTGTGCTCCTTCTCGAATTCTGTCAGTGGGTATTTCTCGTAGTCGGTTATGCGGTATTTGTCGTTTGCCCCTGACTGTTTCACAATGGCCGTCTGCCCAGCCAGATGGTTCACTACTGATTTGATGCAGACCACACTCCATAGCGCGTTGCGGCTCATCATGTTTTGCTCATCGCAGTCGGCACCATAGAAGTCAACGCTTTCATCGAATGGACCGGTGATGTCAAACACCTTTCGTTTCCATACGAAGCACCAGGGCGCGAAATGCTGTTGGTGCTCCCAGCCTTTGTAATAGTCTTTGTTACGGGGCAACTTCTCTGGCGTCATCTTAGGATAGTCGCCGCTGTCGTCTATTGGCGAGAAACAGAGGAAACGCTTGTGGGCATTGGCGACCTTCTTTATCTCGCTGAACCATCCATTCTTAAAGATGATGTCATTGTTGCAGAAAGCGATGTATTCTCCGTTTGTGTGGTTTATACCGATATTGAAGAATTTATGGAAACCGAACTCTTCGTTAGGGATAAGAACTTGGACATTTGGAAAGGGGTAAGTATAAGTGCTGTCTTTCTTGCTTTCGATAAGGAGCACCTGCAGGTCGTTGTCTGTCCATTTCTCAGAATCCATGAGAGAATTTAACGCACGGCAGTTCATCTCATAGATGTCTTCGTCAATGGCGTATGAGAGGATGATGACCGAGAGTTTGTCTTTTATACCGTTGCCAAAGGTTTTCATGGCTCTTTCAGTTCTATTCGTGGCAGTTCCCACAGATTGACGTCGCCTTTTCTTATGCTCCCGCCCCACGCTTTAAGTGCTGAGGTAAATCCGGCTTCATTGACCACTTGTAATGTGGTCGTATTATAGTCCCCATGAGGATAGGAGAAATGATTGACGGGATGCCCCAACACCTCTTCCAGACGGTGCTTTGAATCTGCAATCTCTTTGCGTATCTCCTCTTTCGTAAGTGTGCTTAGTTTTGGGTGTGTGACTGTATGCGCACCGATGGTGCACAAAGGGTCATTGTCCAGAGCCATTATCTGTTCCCAATTCATTGCCTCCGTCTTTTCATACCACCACATTGAGGCAGTATCGTCGGCGAAGCCAGTGGTTACATAAACAACGAAAGGGGTGTTGAGTTTTTTCAATATGGGATAGGCAAGGTCATAGGTATCGCTGTATCCATCGTCGAAGGTGAGACATACAAATGGTTTTTCGGTACGGCCTCGTCTGATAATATCGCAGGCTTCGTCAATGGAGACAAAACGATAACCTTGTTTGCAATAGTCTTTGATGGTCTGCTTCAAAAAGTCCGGAGTTATCTCAAGCTCACGGTTCTCGCCCTCGCTACGGTGCTCCACCACTCTATGTAGCATCAAGATGCGCCCTTGTACGGGATGTGTCAGATTGTGCAGTTTCCGCCAGAAGAATGACATTTTTGCCAGTAAAATACTAATGGTTAATTAATGGTTGATTAATGGCAATTAACGTTTTGGTTTTAAAAGCAAGCACTTGACCAGAATCTTGCGGCGGTTCTTCTTCGGCAGAATAGAATACAGACCGTCGGAAATCAAACGAACAAGAGCCATGGGAGTATAACGTTGAGCAAAGTAAGTGCGTTCGGCAAATTCCAAGACGCCGTAAGCGATATGGCTGTCGAATTTGCGCTGCAGGGCATCGCTGGAATAATGACCTTCTGCGTTGCGGCTCACCATTAAGTCGGCGAAATGTCGAAGAGTGCTTATATCATCCTTGCTGTCAATACGATAGGGCACGAAGGTGTCAAGAAAGTAGCGCTTCTCATCGTCGCCGAAGTCAGGACTCAGCCATTCGAGCATATTCAGTCGCACCTCGTTGCTCTTAGCAATCTGTGCTTCTCGGCGGGCGGTGGAGATTTGGGTGGGATGTGTGCGGTAGTGGAAGAGTGTACGCTGGACGTTGTAGACTTTTGCCACACGGTAGGCTCTTGCCCAGAGACTATAGTCTTCAGCAGGGAAGGTCTCGGTGAGGTAGCGCAAGTGGTTGTCGGTGAAGACGGATTTGCGGAACACAGGGACGATGACCGTGCAGCCGAAAAGCATCTGAGCTTTGGAGTCTTCGTTGTGTTCGGGGAATCGCACCAGCGAGGTCTTCGTGCCGAAGAACTGAAAACCGAAACTGCATATACCCACCTCCGGCATGGTGTCTAACACATGGACGCCCGTCTCCAGCCAGTCCGGTTCTGCTATGTCGTCGCCGTCCATACGTGCCACCAACTCGGTGTCGATGAGGTCTAACCCGCGGTTTAGGTTCTCGGCAAGACCCACGTTATCTGGAAAGGCGGCAATGCGGATGCGGTCATCTTGTATAGACCGTACATGATTGAGAGTATCGTCGGTGGAACCGTCGTCAACCACCAGCAGCTCGAAGTCCCTGTAGGTCTGTCGCAGCACGCTATCGATGGCCTCTTCAACCCATGGGGCAACATTATATGTCGGCATCAGCACTGTTACCCTGGACATGTCAGTAAGTCATAAAAATGGAGGAGCTAAAAATACGAAGAGCTCTTTTAAAATCTTTTAAAATCTGAAAGAGATATAATTTTAGTTTTGATTGAGATGATTTATAAGTTTCTTGGCGGTTTTCTTGGGCCTGTAGTAGAGCCAGTAGAAACTACTGTATTTTATTCCTCTTTTAATCGTGAAACGAATACGTGGCCAACCGTGCATGTTGTCAGCGATACTGTTGTAAAGGCGGCGTTGTAAATCGGGATGGCCTTTGAGGGCACGGTCGAAGTCGGTAAAATAACGCAGGCGCATCTCCAGCAACTTTTCTGCAATCTCTTTCTTGCGCGAGAGTGTGAGGGTATCGTCGCCGACGCCGGTGTAGTAGAGTACCTTGTATATTTTGCCGACAGGATATTTCTGCCAGATGCGCACCCAATAGTCGTAGTCCTCGACGAGGAACAGTGTCGTGTCATAGTCGCCAACAGTATCAAGCACTTCTCGCCGGTACATAAATGCGTAGCATACGCAGTTGTACAGAGGCAGGTGCAGCTGTGGGTCTGGATGGTGTACCTCGTAGAGTTGTTCACCTGTTTTGAGACTGAAGGCCGCATAGCAGGCGGTGACGAGCCCTTTGTCGGGGTTGTTGTCTAGATATTTGACAAACTCCTCCAGCATGGTGGGACCCATGCGGTTGTCGTGGGAGGTCCAGGTGAGGTATTTCCCTTTTGCCTCTTTGAAACCACGGTTCAGCGCCCCCGGTAGTTTTAGATTATGCTCGTTATTTATGATGCGTATCCGGCTGTCTTCATTGGCATAACGCTGCATAATCTCCAAAGAATTGTCTTTCGAGCAGTCGTTGACAATGATTAGTTCCCAGTCGGTAAAAGTCTGGGCGATGCAACTCTCTATGGACTGTGCTAAGAAATCAGCACCGTTGTAGCAGGGAAGGATTATGGAGACAGTGGGGTTCATTTATACTTTTCTATGTCGAAGAAAAGATAATGGTTTAAGTATTTTTCTTCCGATTCTGTATGCGTGTGTTGCTCTAATCTCAGCGGCAGTGTCTTTTCTTACTTGTTGTTTGCTGTTTTCGAGAATATGATAGAGTATGTCTGCAATGTATTTGTCTCCAATGTATCCATCAGAGTAGTGTGGAATATCTCCATATTTTTCGATAAGGTAATATAGACTTTTACTCAGACTATCTTCTTCGATTAACGCTGAATAACCCCTCCCCTCATTGAAAGGAGTCATGTTGGTGAAATATTCATCTCTTGTTACGATATAAGGATGCCCGGCTTTATTGGCAAGATAGGTATACACGATATCATCACAAGGACAGGAGGGGATAACATCATCGACTTTGTCAAGATACGATTGGAAGTACTCGGCTTTTGTCAATGATGCACAACCACAATGGCAAATCATATCATGATAAACCAGCTTATTCCCACTAATTGGATTATTAGGGTACTTGCTATGTATCTCCAAAAAATCGGCAATCATCCCTTGAGGGTAGAGCCAGTCGTCGTCAATGCTGATAACAACAGCGTCAGGATATTTCTTTAAAGTCGGAATAAGTTTCTTATAGACTTTTGTATCTGGAACACGGTTTATTTCTACGTTATGCTCAGAAAGGTAGTTTAGTACTTCGGTAGGTACTATTTCGTCAAGAGCCAAATTGAGTACAACTAAATCTGGCGGAATGGTCTGACAAAAAATAGTGTTGAGAACCGTCGGCAAGTTGCTCAAACGAAACCCATAGGATGTTAGCGTTATTATAACCTTATCTATATCTGTCATACCTATGCTATAATATTCTATCGATCAACTGCATTATCTTTATGTTTGCAGTAACTATCTTATGAAACAATGGACGTTTCGCTTTGAGTTCACGTATGGTTTTAATCTGCCAGTCATTCAAGGTATCCTTCATTTCCTCAAAGGATCGATTGTCTTCCAGAATACATGCGGGAATCTCTTCGTGGGTTACTTTGTCGTTTTCCTTTTGAAGAAGTTCGCTTTGAGTTGATGAGATTCCGGTAATGTCGAAGGTCGCAATTATATGGTTTATGTGTACAAAACTTTTTCCTTCAAGAGCCTTCCTTAAAAAAAATTTGCGATCTGAGACAATTCTCAATGTTTCGTCGTAAGGCTCTTCATTTAGTAGCACCCGTTTGATGAATGTTGATTGATGGTTAATGCTTCCATCGAGGAATATCTTTAGAGAGAATACAGATTTGTAGTGAATCTCTTCCAGTTCTGTATCGGAAATTCTCACGGCGCAATCACCGTAGATTATATCGCCATCAGGGAAGTCAGAAAAAACGTCACTCAGTGTGGTGCTGTCTTTTAGACAATCGCCGCTATTTAGGAACTGTAGGTAATCACCCTTGGCAACACGTATACCCTTGTTCATGGCATTATATATGCCTTTGTCCGGCTCGCTTACCCAGTAGGCGAAGTGGTCGGCGTACTGTTCTATGAGTTCTTTACTGCCGTCGGTACTGCCACCATCGATGACAATCCATTCGAAATCATGGAATGTCTGTGAAACAACGCTGTCGATGGTGCGTTGCAACCCCTCGCGGTTGTTTAGGTTAACAGTTATAATGGAGAGTTTCATCTCATTTGCTTTTAGTAAGTCCACCGTAGCTGTCTGCAGCTTCCCGCAGGGCCTCTTCGGTGGTGAACTGTTTATAATAGGTGCAGCGAGTGACGGCCGTCTGGGTCGAGCAGTGCTCGCCACGCACGTGTATAAGCGCCCAGCCTTTCATATCATCGGCGAACTCGCTGCCAATCAGTGCCAAGCCGTCGGCAGTCTCCGTCATCTCGTCGGACATCACCTCGCGCCTGCAGATTATCACCATCGGCTTATCATTATTATCGAAACTTTGTACCAGCGTGTATAGTATTAGTTTGTCGCCTCTTTGGAGGTTATCGCGGGTCAGGTTGGTGATGAGCGCCATGCTGCCGTCAACCTCTCCGAGGTGTTGCTTCACGGTGGGCAACGAGCCTTCGCTCAACGGCATGTCGGGCAGTAGCAATGTCGCGCCGTCCAATTGTGTGTACTGTGGCAGGAAGACCACCTCCGTGCGGTGCATAAGGCTCAGGAAACGGTTGTAGGACGTCGGCTGGGCGGGAAACATCGGGGTGCCTGCCCATTTCAGTATCCCCCACAAACGAGTGCTGTGGAGCATCTGCTGGCGGGCTACGAACTGCTTGCGTGTGCGCCGCTCGGGCTGCCGGCTGTGCGCGCTGCGCACTACTGTTCCCCCATTACGCTCATAGATGGTTATACCGTCCCCCTTCAGTCTTCCGGTGATGTTCAATCCTTTAATTTTTTTTGCCATAAGTGTCGTTTTCAGTTAGTTCTAATATATTGTTCCCCTCGCTCTTCAGTCGCCATTGTCTCGCCACCGTCCACCCATCTCCTCCTCATCCTCCCCTCATCAAGCCCTCAGTTTAACCATCCTTCAACCATCCATCGACCATCCTTCAACCATTACTAATGGTCGAACTGTGATGATAGTATTGTCATCATAAGGAGGGAAATGTGTATGCATGGTTTTGCAAGGATTTGTGTAGGCCAAAGTGCTGCACCACATTCTTTTAGAGGATGGTTTCATATACTTGCTTTAATTTATGTGCGGACTCTTCCCATGAGAAGCATTTGACCCGTTTTGCACCTTTGTTGATTATCTGTTGCCGGTACTCTTCACTAGATTGTAACAGTCCAATGACATGTTCTGCAAGGTCGCCCTTTTTGTTGATGTCAAAATAGATTGCAGCATCTCCACCAATCTCTGGTAAGCAGCTGGCATCATTCAGCAGTACGGGGCAGTCACAGAAGAAAGCCTCTAAAATAGGCAATCCAAAACCTTCGTATGCTGATGGGTATACAAATGCAATGGCATGATGGTATAGAGAATAAAAGTTGTCATCATTAGCAAAGCAATGGTGTACCTGATTAGATAATCCAAGGTCGGACAAGAGCTGGCATTCGTCATTATCAAATGGTCTACCTGTGCATAGGAGGTTTAGCTCGGGTACAGATTGAATGAGAATCGCCATTTCGTGGAGAAGAGCAGTGAAATTCTTGTATCTCCCACGTTCTCCGACAAAAAGCAGATAGGGATTGTCTATTGGTCTTGTTGGAGTTGTTTTAGGTATTGGTATTTGAGGAGCGCCATGAGGAATGACGAATATTTTTTCGGGATTAATATGGAGAATCTTTATTAGGTCTTCTTTTGTTTGATTGGAAGGTACATGTATAGTTGCTGCCAGAGGGCACAGAAGTTTCTTATTTATAATCTGAAAATCGTCCAAGGAGAAATATTGGGGGAATAGTTCGGGTATCATATCATGCACGGTCAGTACGAAAGGCTTTCCGTTAAGATATGGTAAGAAATATGGGTCAAAGAAAGTCGGTTCGAAAACGTCGAATTTTTGTTGTTTTAGTAGTTTAATGCAATACTCTTGATTGATATTCAGACCCTCGTTCTCATGCCCTGTTACATGCATTATTTTTCGTGTCAGAGTTCTTTGTCCCTTGAACCACTTTTTCCCATTGAAGTATTTGTTGTGTGTAGAATGTAAGGGCTTTAATCCAGGCAAATCAATATAGGCATTGTCGCTCTCCTTCAATCCGACTTTGCATGAAACGCCGTCTTTCTGCAGATGAGAAATAAGCTCTGCATACGAACGAGATACTCCGCCAAAGCGTTGCATTTCAAAGGCCTGATAGTCGAAAAGAATATTCATTTTAGAATTGCTATCGTACGAGCGTTTTTACAGTTTTTGCTGGATTTCCTGCCACAACTGTCCAGGCAGGAACATCCTTTGTTACTACGGATCCGGCTCCCACAACAGCTCCCTCTCCAATTGTCACACCCTTGAGAATAATACAATTCATCCCAATCCAAGCATCATCACAGATTGTAATTGGGTTGCTCTTCACGGAATTCCAGTTTTTGTTTTTGTAGGTGCTTTGCCCATTTCTCAGACTCCATAGTTCGTCATCAATGTCTTTCCGCCGTTCTAAATAGTCTAAGGAGTGGGAATTATGGTCGTATATGGTGCACCCCCATGCTATTGTTACGTTGTTGCCAATAGAAATACTGCTTCGGGAGATAAATGTACTGTAACCAATAAAACAGTGCTGTCCAATTTCGATTTTGCCTTGTTTTGATTCAAAAATATAATTACCAGATACAATACAATCGTTTCCAATTGTAAGAT
>Ga0310690_10001401_pt1 | contig 42726 bp, 33 predicted proteins | sample AusTroGonzalo_MG_2_FD_207661 | JGI IMG/M metagenome (GOLD analysis project Ga0310690, IMG submission 207661) | Bovine rumen microbial communities from tropical cattle in Woodstock, Queensland, Australia - Gonzalo_04 (v2) (version 2) | ecosystem: Host-associated > Mammals > Digestive system >... | reverse complement strand
GTGTGCGAGATTGAAAGTGCTTAATGTCATGTTGTCATGATGTCATTGTCATGTTCTCCTACCCGCCAGCGACGAAACGTAATATCGAAGGGTACAAAATTACGGATTCGAGGGCTCGAAATTCTTGCGTCCCTTCGGTAGCAAGCGAGCAGAGCTCGAGCGACGGTTCGTTCCAATTCGTCAAAGTCGTGCTGAAAATCGCCCCAAATCGAGGGGCAAAATTTGGAAACGCAGGAAAAATGTAGTATCTTTGCAGTGTGAAAAATGAGGGAACGACAAAAGGCACCTGTTCAGACCCCCATCCCCCCTATCTTAGGGGGCACGTGCGGGAGGTCGGCCACCCGATGTAGATGGCCGCAATAGAGCACGGGGATGTTGTCAATCAAGGCCGAAGAGCACCTTCAAACCACCGTCGACACCCGAGAAGCCCATGAAGGCCAGGCTCAGGAGACCGGCAGAGAGCATCACAATGGCCATACCCTGCATGCCCTTGGGAATCTTCACCAGTTCCAGTTGCTCGCGCATACCGGCAAACACGGTCAGTGCCAGTCCGAAGCCAATGGCTGTAGAGAAGGCATAGACCACCGATTGAAGCAGACTGTAGTCCTTCTGGATACAGAGGATGGCCACACCGAGCACGGCACAGTTGGTGGTGATCAGAGGCAGGAAGATACCAAGTGCCTGATAGAGGGCGGGCGACACTTTCTTGAGCACAATCTCGACCAACTGCACCAGTGAGGCGATGACGAGGATGAAGGCAATGGTCTGCAAGTACTGAAGGCCGAAGGCATCAAGCACATATTTCTGAACCAGCCAAGTAACGATGGTGGCAAGCGTCAGCACGAAGGCGACGGCTGCCGACATACCTAGCGAGGTGTCGATCTTCTTAGATACGCCAAGGAACGGACAGATGCCGAGGAACTGTGACAATACAATGTTGTTCACGAAGATGGCGCTGACAAAAATCAATATATATTCCATATTATTCTAATTGAACATTGAATATTGAACATTGAACATTATGCATTGCGCAGTTTGTTCACTATGGCAATGAGGAAGCCAAGGGTGATGAAAGCACCCGGAGGCAGCACGAAGAGCAGGATGTTGAACGTCTCGGGCAGGAGGGGAAAACCGAAGATACTGCCATTGCCAAGCAACTCACGACAGATGCCGAGGAGCGTCAGACCCAGCGTGAAACCGATACCGATACCGATGCCATCGAAGAGCGAGGCCACGGGCGACTGCTTGGCAGCGAAAGCCTCGGCTCGTCCGAGAATGATACAGTTGACCACAATCAGCGGGATGAACAGTCCGAGGGCCGCGTCGATATCAGGCAGAAAGGCCTTGATGACCATCTGAAGGATGGTGACGAAGGCTGCAATCACAACGATGAACACAGGGATGCGCACCTTGTCGGGCGTGACCGACTTCAGGCACGAGATAACGACATTGGTGCAGATGAGCACGGCCATCGTGGCAAGACCCATCGACATGCCGTTCATGGCAGAGGTGGTGGTGGCCAGCGTGGGACACATACCGAGCATCAGGACGAACGTGGGGTTCTCCTTGACGATGCCATTCTTGATGATACTTATGTAATTCATTGAAGATTAAACATTGAATATTGAACATTATTTCTTCTGCACAGAGGCGCCTGATTCGGCATCGGTTGCCGGGATGGCCTTGTAAGCGTTATAGGCATTGTTGACAGCGAGCAGGAAGGCACGACTGGTAATGGTAGAGGCCGTGATGGCATCCACCTGACCACCGTCCTTCGACACGGTGAGGGGTTCTGCAGGCACCTTACCTACGATATCGCCCTTCTCACCCTTCTGGAACCACTTGTCAGCCTTGGCACCGAGTCCTGGGGTTTCCGCATGTTCGAGCAGCGTATAACCGAGGATCTTACCCTCGGGATCGAAGCCCACGAGCACTTTCAGATCGCCACCGAAACCGCCGGTGGTACTCTCGACAGCAGCACCCAGATCATGGCCCTGAGCATCCTGTGTCTGATAGATGATATAGGTCATCTCCTTACCCTTGGCATCGTTCTGACGCACGGTGTCGGTCTTGGCAACGTTGAGGTCGCTGACACCCATCACGCTCTTGATACCGTCGGCCAGCGTCTTGGCCTTCTGTTCGTTGATGGGGCCTTCGGTGAGGTGGTTCACATAAGCAAGGACACCACCCATGATGACTGCTACGCCTGTGAGCACCAGCGTCATATTCAATAATGATGATTCTAACTTCTTCATTTGGCTACCTCCCCGAATCGTTTTGGTTTCACATAATTATTGATGAGCGGTGTGAACGCATTCATGATGAGAATGGCGAACGACATGCCCTCGGGATAAGCACCCCAATTACGGATCACAACGGTGAGCAGACCGATAGCGACACCATAGATCAACTGTCCCTTCGGCGTCATCGGACTCGTCACGTAATCCGTTGCCATGAAGATGGCACCGAGCATCAGACCACCGGAGAGAAGCACCGAAACGGGATCGGCATAGGCGGGATTAGCCAGATGGAGCAGACCTGCCAACACAAACACCGTACCGAGGATCGAGACGGGGATGTGCCAAGTGATGATCTTCTTCCAAAGCATATAGCCCAGACCGATGATCAGCGCCAGCGCACAGATCTCACCCATGGCCCCCGCACCGTCGGGATGATTACCGAGGAAGAGACTCAGCGCATCGGGCAACTGGTTTAATACCGAGGCATCGCCGCTCTTGATGGCCTCTTTCATGATGGACAGCGGTGTGGCACCCGTCTCGGCATCGAGATAAGCACCCCACTGCCCCACCTTCGGCCAAGTGGTCATCTGTGCGGGGAAGGCCACAAGCAAGGCGGCACGTCCCACAAGCGCAGGGTTGAAGAGGTTGTTGCCCAGTCCGCCGAACGTCATCTTAGCCACACCGATGGCAAACAGTGCACCGATGATGATGATCCACGCAGGGAGGTTCGACGGGAGGTTGAAGGCAAGGAGCAGACCGGTGAGGATGGCGGAGCCGTCGGTCACACTATTCCGTTCCTGCTTCAGGATATATTTGCAGATAGCCCACTCAAAGAAGACGCAGGCTGCCACACTCACTGCCGTCACAACGACGGAGCCCAGGCCAAAGAAGTAGAACGACACGAGCAGCGCAGGCATCAGGGCGATGATCACGCCGTACATGTTGCGTTCGACAGTATCAGTGCCATGGGCGTGTGGCGATAAGGATACAATTAACTTTCCCATATTATTTCTTTGCATTTCGATTTCTGATAATTCCCATCACAGTGGCCTTACCCTGACGGATGTTGTCGAGCAGAGGACGATGAGCAGGACAGGTTAACTGACAAGAGCCACACTCGATGCAACTGACGATATCCTCGTTCTCGGCACGCTCCCAGTTCTTCACCTCAGAGAGTTTGGCAAGCAGATAGGGCTCGAGACCCATCGGACAGGCTCCCACACACTTGGCACAGCGGATACAGGGCTGCGGCTCCTTACGACGAGCCTCATCATCAGAGATGATCGTCACAGAGTTGGTTCCCTTGCAGATGGGCACCTCAGTGGATGTGAGCGCCTTACCCATCATCGGACCGCCAGCCAGGAGTTTATGGTCGCCCTCGGGCATACCGCCACAGGCATCGATCAATTCCTGCATGGGTGTTCCCATACGGACAAGGAAGTTGCCGGGATTCTTCAGTTTCTTACCTGTCACCGTCGTGTAACGTTCAAAAAGGGGCTTATGCTTCATAACGGCCTGGTAAACGGCGAAAGCGGTTCCCACGTTCTGCACGATGGCACCTACATTCACAGGAATAGCAGGAGGAGCAGGCACCTGACGACGGATGACGGCATCAACAAGTTGCTTCTCACCGCCCTGCGGATAACGCTGTTTCAAAGGCACTACCTCTACAGTAAACTTCGACCCCGAGAATTTTTCTGCGCACTTCCGGGTGAGCAGTTCAATGGCAGGCATCTTATTCGTTTCGATACCTATATAACCTGTCGTGACCTTTGCACCAATCATGAGCAGTTCGAGACCAACGAGGATCTCATCGGCGTGCTCCATCATCAGGCGGAAGTCGGCGGTGATATAGGGTTCACACTCTACAGCATTAATAATCACACACTCTGCCTTAGCCGTTGGCGGCGGCGTGAGTTTGATGAACGTAGGAAAACAGGCACCACCCATACCGACGACGCCTGCGTCCTTGATACGGGTGACAATCTCCTCGGGCGTGAGTTCGGGATGGGCCCCAACGGTCTCGAGTTTGTCGGAACGGTCGATGCTTTCCTCCCACTCGTCGCCCTCGACATTGATAATGATCGCTGGTTTGCGATAGCCCGTGGCATCGATGGCGGTATCAATCTTAAAGACCGTACCACTGACAGACGAGAAGATCGGGGCGGAAACGAATCCACCAGCCTCAGCAATCATCGTACCGACTTTCACCTTGTCGCCCTTCTGAACCACAGGTTTGGCAGGTGCACCGATATGCTGGCTCAACGGGAAGATGGCCTGCTTGGGCAAAGCAGCCACCTGCGTCACGGCCTCATGGGTGAGTTTGTTCTCCTCGGGGTGGATACCACCTATTCTAAATGTTCTGATATTCATACGGTTTCCTCCTTTCTTTCTTCTTCTGGCTTCGGTTTCGGAGCCGGGAAATTCACAGCGACAATCGCCTGCTTCGGACATACCTTCTCGCATTTGCGGCACAGACGACACTTCTCGAAATCGATATAGGCCAGATTGTTCTCGACGGTGATGGCACCGAAGGGACATTCCTTCTCACACTTACCACAACCGATACAACTCACCTGACAAGCCTTCATAGCCACAGGCCCCTTGTCCTTGTTGACACAAGAGACGAACACTCGCCTACCCTTCGGGCCTTTCTTACGGAGTTCGATAATGTTGCGCGGACAGGCCTTCACACAGGCACCACAGGAGGTACACTTCTCCTCGTCGACCTCAGGGATACCCGTCTCAGGATTAACCTTGATGGCATCAAACTGACAGGCAGCCTCACAGTCGCCACAGCCCAAACAGCCGAAACCACAGGCTGTCTCACCGGCACCACAGGCATGCATGGCTGCACAGGTTCGCAGACCCGCATACTCAGCGATGCGAGGACGGTGCTCACAAGTGCCATTACATCTCACAACGGCAACCATCGGCTCGGAATTGGCTATCGCCATTCCCAGCAGGTCGGCTACTTTTCCCATGGTCTCGGCACCGCCTACAGGACAAAGCAGTCCGTCAAGGCTTCCGGCATCAGCCCCCTTGACAAGAGCGTCGGCCATACCGCTACATCCCGGGAATCCACATCCGCCACAATTGGCACCAGGCAGCAGTTCACTCACCTGCGCAATACGGGGATCCTCATAGACAGCAAATTTCTTGGAGGCGGCAAACAGCACGACGGCTGCTATCAGGCCGATGGCTCCCAAGACAATCACTGCAATCAAGATGAAATTCATAAATACTTATTTATTTAGTTATTATTCTATTCTTCTATATGGAAGGAAATGCCACGCTGGATGCGGTCACGATGCCACCACAGCAGGAAATAATACGGCAACAACGATTCTATGGCTGCCATGGCTGCCACACCCTCATTATGGGTGATATACAGCACCGTCACCAGCACGACCACAAGCAACAGAAACGGTATTCCGAAGCCCAGTATCAACGCCTTGTTGGCTACATCGCGCGAAGCCCAAACCACGACTTCCTGTCCCGTTGTGTACTTGGCTGTGTCACAGCCAAATACATCGACAATCTTCACCTTCGACTCAGCCGCGTTGCAATGGCCAGCCACCTTACAGGCGGCACATGCCGAAGTCTGGACGATACGCACCTTGATACAATCATCCTCTATGCGCTCTATGACGCCTGCGTGTGAGATCCTCTGATTCATGGATTGGAAGATTTTAATGTGGACTTTACATCATGCAAAGGTACTATATATTTATCAAAAAACAAGCGAAAACCATGTTTTTTTCCTAAAAAAGGCCGTAATCGTTTGCGATTTCAAAGTTTTTTATTACTTTTGCCGTGAGAAAGCAGAAATAAGATGAAAGCAACAGAACAGACATTACAGCAAATCGAGCGATGCATTCGCAGGACGGCGGAGAAATTCCCCGCTGATTCCGAATCGTCGATCATGACCGACATCCATGTGAGAGTCATCCAGGACTCCGGAGAGGTAATCACCTATAACGATGACGAAAAGGAGATTGCCCGTGGGGTCGTGGAGCAGTGGATTGACAACACCGATGATGACTTCTACACAGCCATCCCGCCCATCATCCGCAAATGTATTGAAAACCAGAAGGCGCTGGTCGACAATATGGGCATCATGAAGCCCTACACCTTCGTACTGGAAGATGATGAGAAGGAGCCCATTGAAGAACTGTACATCGTGGACGATGACCTGGTGATCATCGACACTGATATGATGCAGGATCTGGACAAGGACCTGGACGAGTTTCTCGACAACCTACTGAAAGACGCCTAAGCCCTATCCCCTATTCTATGTCGCCGGCATCTCCGGAACCGTTCTGTTCGTAGTCGATTTCTGCCGTTTCCGAGAACTTGCGCGACATATCAACATGATACACCCTTTGAACCTCTGCCTCGAACTTACCCGTATAGTCGGTAAGGCGAACCTCGTAGTCACTGGTAATGACAAAGTCCTGAATCAGTTTATCCTCAGGATCGGCCAGGTCGTTCTCTTTCTTCTCCTCCTTGCTGGTGGCATAGAGACAGAGTTTGTCAACAGGCATATAGTCATTATCGAGCGAATAGAGCCAGAGTGAGTAAAGACCGTCGCCCTCGTCGGCAGCGAGAATCATCAGACGCGCTCCCGCACTCTCAGGCAGTGCAATGGCCTTGGGATCGGTACGACCCTCGAAATTCATGAATTTCACCAGTTCGTAAGGCACCGACGTATAGTTGGGCAGATACTTCACATAGTCGTCGGAATAGCGGACTGGCAATGGTTGGATGTTCAGACTGTCGAAGAAGAGTTGGAGGGGACTGATATCCTTTCCGATATGAATGCCCTGCATCTCGAGTTGTTCGATGTTCTCGAGTCTGGCAATACTGTCGAGTTTATGCTGCATGTCACCGGGCGACATCTGCTTATTGCCGCATGCCGCCAGCAGCAGGATGCCCAGTAGGAAAAGACAGGTCCTTGACTGTTTCATAACTTCACTTTCTTTTTCACGATCTTACTCTCGTTCTGCAAGCGGTTGAGCGCCGTTACCACATAAGTGTATTTCTGACGACCATCCTGATAAGGCAGTTTGTAGAAAGGCACATTGGTCACGGCTACCATCTTCGTAGCATCACCCACATTCACCTTCTCACCCTTGGCAAAGCGATATACCGCATACTGCGTAGCCGTATCACGCCAGTCCTTACCCTTAGGAGCCGTCCAGAAGAGGATATAGCCATCCTCCGTCCATACCGGTTTCACCTTACGCACCTTACCGGGTGTCTTGCTGTCGATGAACGACATATCGGGCTGCAAGGCGGGATAGCGCCAGTAGGTATTACGGAGGGCAGTGCCATAATTACCCACATTGTCGACGGCGGCCTTCGCATACCACAGCACGGTACCCTTCACACCAGGCAACTGCTGGTGCAGGCGCATCTTGGCAGCCAACTGGTGGCTGTTGGGATTCTGGGGGTCGGTATACTTCACCGTGCGCTCCACGTCCTCACCAATGATGAGGGGACGCCCGGAGGCGTGCTGGTTCCACCAACGGATAAGGGTGTCATAGTCGGCGGCCTTGTTGCCGATCTCCCAATAGATCTGCGGCACGTTGTAGTCGAGCCAGCCATTGTTCACCCACAACAGGATGTCGGCATAGAGGTCATCGTAATTCTGTAAACCATTCGTATTGCTGCCAATCTCCGAACTGCGCTTGTTGCGATAGATGCCAAAGGGCGAAATACCCACCTTCACCCAGGGCTTGGCCTCATGGACGGTCTTATAGAACTGTTCGATGAAGAGGTTCACATTGTAGCGTCGCCAGTCGTTGATATCGCGGATACCGTTATTATACTGCTGGAACTGTTCGGCATCGGGGATATTCTCACCCTGCACAGGATAGGGGTAGAAATAGTCGTCCATGTGGATGCCGTCGACATCATAACGGGTCACAATATCCTTTGCCACCTCGCAGATATAATCGCGGTTCTCGGGCAAGCCTGGATTGAGGATAAACATATCATCGTAGGCAAAACAACTCATGGGCTTCCGCATGGCAATGTGGTTCGAAGCCAACTGCTTCGTGGTCTTGGTCTTCGCACGATAGGGATTAATCCACGCATGCAGTTCCATGCCCCGCTTGTGGCACTCGGTGATCATCCACTGCAAGGGATCCCAGTAAGGCTGCGGCGCCTTACCCTGCTGACCGGTGAGGAAGCGGCTCCACGGTTCCAACCGACTCTCATAGAGGGCGTCGCATTCAGGACGCACCTGGAAGATAATCACATTCACACCGTCCTTCTTCAACTCATCGAGTTGATAAGCCAGCGTCTGCTGCATCTTCTGTGTGCCCATACCCTGGAACTGTCCGTTGACACACTGGATCCATGCGCCACGCATCTCCCTTTTCATCTGGGCGCTGACCGTCATCGTGAGCAACAGCGCCATTGCCAATAATATAGTCTTCTTCATCATTCGAATAGATTTTGCTTCTGTTTTCTGGCCTCCTCAAGGGACACCAATGTCTGTTGTTGCTGCTGGTAGTCCTCACGCAGATGCTCATATTTCTCCATGAGTTCCTGCTCCACCTGCGCTTCCTCACTCATCAGCCTGGCCGCCACAAGGGCATTCTGCGAGGCATCTTTCATCCATACCACAGGACCCTCATACACGGGGGCTATCTTCAGTGCCACATGCAATTCGCTGGTAGTAGCACCACCAATCATAATGGGAATATTCAGATGGGCGCGCTGCAATTCACGGGCCACATTCACCATCTCCTCAAGACTGGGGGTGATTAGTCCGCTCAGACCAATGATGTCGACATGCTCCTCCTGAGCCTTACGTACTATCTGCTCTGCAGGCACCATCACACCCATATCGATAATCTCATAACCATTGCAGGCCATCACCACACCCACGATGTTCTTGCCGATATCATGCACATCGCCTTTCACCGTTGCCAACAGCACCTTACCGGCGCTTTTGCCGCCTTCGGCCTTCTCGGCTTCGATGTAGGGTTGCAGAATGGTCACGGCCTGCTTCATGGTGCGGGCGGTTTTCACCACCTGAGGCAGGAACATCTTACCCTCACCAAACAACTGACCAACGGTATTCATACCTGTCATCAGAGGTCCTTCAATGATATCAACGGCATGAGGGTATTTCCCCAAGGCCTCATTAAGATCAGCCTCCAGATGATCACCGATGCCTTTGATAAGTGCCTGCGCCAAGCGATCCTCGACAGGCATGCCTTCCATCGGATTATCCGGAGCATCCTGAGTACGCTGGGTATTCGGATCACGCTGATTATCCCGAGCCTCTAACAGCGCATTGGCCAACTCAATCAACCGCTCTGAGGCATCACTCCTGCGATGCAGGATGACATCTTCAATAATATCAAGTTGTAATTGAGGAATATCAGCATATGTTACTTTTGTCGAGGGATTTACAATTCCAAAGTCCATGCCTTTCTGAATGGCATGATACAAGAACACCGCATGCATCGCCTCACGGATATAGTTGTTTCCTCGGAACGAGAAACTCAGGTTACTCACACCGCCACTCACATGGGCACCAGTCAGATGTTCCTTTATCCAACCCGTCGCCCGGATGAAGTCGGCTGCATAACTGTCGTGTTCCTCCATACCCGTTGCCACAGCCAGCACATTGGGGTCGAAGATGATATCCAACGGATTCATGCCCACCTCGTTCACAAGCAACCGATAAGCGCGTTCTGCAATCTCAATCCTGCGCTCATAACTTGTGGCCTGTCCCTGTTCATCGAAGCACATCACCACCACAGCAGCACCATAGCGCTTCACATCACGGGCGTGCTCCAGAAACTTAGCCTCGCCCTCCTTCAACGAAATGGAGTTGACGATGCTCTTGCCCTGCACACATTTCAGACCCGCCTTGATTACCTCCCAGTCGGAGGAGTCGATCATCACAGGCACACTGGCGATATCCGGCTCTGCAGCAATACGGTTCAGGAAGTTCACCATCTCTGCCTTCGCATCCAGCAGACCATCGTCCATATTGACATCTATCACGAGGGCACCATCGGCCACCTGCTTGCGGGCAATGCTGAGCGCCTCGTCGTAGTTTCTTTCCTTGATCAGTCGTAAGAATTTGCGGGATCCGGCCACATTACAGCGCTCACCCACATTGACAAACTGCACCTCAGGCGTCAAGTCGAGCCGTTCCAAACCACTAAGCCACATCGTCTGTGGCACTGCCACGGGGACATGCGGCTGCTTATCCTTCACCAGATCCGCATAAAGTGCGATGAAAGTCTCATCAGTACCACAACAGCCACCGATGATATTCACCAGACCTTCGTCTACCAATTCTCCCATCTTGGGAGCCATCGAGGTAGCCGTCTCGTCGTAGAGTCCCATCGAATTGGGCAGTCCGGCATTCGGATAGGCACTGATATAATAGGGCGCCTGACGAGCCAGTTGTCTGAGGAAGGGCTTCATCTGCGTAGCCCCAAAGGAACAGTTGAGTCCGACGGAGAAAACGGGATAGGTGCTGACACTGGCAAGGAAGGCCTCCAGTGTCTGACCACTCAGTGTGCGCCCCGCCAGATCGCTCACAGTCACAGAGAGCATCAAAGGCAACGTCTTGTTGCGTCGTTCCATCACCCGCAGGGCTGCGTCGATGGCCACTTTGGCATTGAGGGTATCGAAAATGGTCTCAATCAGCAAGGCATCCACCCCACCCGCCACGAGGGCATCTATCTGTTCGTCATAGGCCATCAGCAACGTGTCGTAATCGAGGTCTCTAGCGGCAGGATCGCTCACATCAGGCGACATCGAGCAGGTCTTGTTCGTAGGACCTACGGAACCTGCCACAAAGCGCGGTTTATCCTCTGTCGAGAACTCATCCGCCGCTTCCCTTGCCAGACGAGCCCCAGCAAGGGCCATCTCATAGGAGGCATCCTCCAAATGATAGTCGGCTTGGGAGATACGCTGTGAACTGAAGGTGTTGGTGGTGATGAGATCCGCCCCTGCTGCAAGGTAGGCACGATGAATATCGGAGATGACATCCGGACGAGTGAGTGAGAGCACGTCATTGTTGCCCTTCAACTGTCCCGGAATCTCCTTAAAACGGTTTCCGCGAAAATCAGCCTCCTCGAGACCGTAGGTCTGGATCTTCGTCCCCATCGCTCCATCGAGGATGAGCACCCGTTCCTTTATTATCTCGTCTAGCCCTTTCAATTTTCAATCTTCAATAGTTCTTCATCGCCCGATCCATTTCGCGACGGTCTTCCTTTTCCTTGAGGGTCTGACGCTTGTCATACTCCTTCTTACCCTTACAGAGGGCGATATCCATCTTGGCACGTCCCTTGTCATCGATAAACACCAGCAGGGGCACGATGGTGTAGCCCGTCTGCTTCGTAGCGCTCTCCAGTTCCCGTATCTCACGTTTCGTGAGCAACAGTTTACGGTCACGCTTCATCTCGTGGTTATTATAGGAGCCGTAGAAATAGGGGCTTACACTCATCTGCTTCACCCACAACTCACCATTGATCACGGTGCAGTAGGTATCTACCAGACTCGCCTTACCGAGACGGATACTTTTGATTTCCGTTCCCGTCAGCACGATACCGGCCGTATAGGTCTCGATGAAGAAATACTCAAACGAGGCCTTCTTATTCTTAATCTGAACTGGGCTTTTCTTCCGCAGTTGTTCTTGTTCCTTATTCAATGTTCAATTATCAATTTTCAATTTTAGCGAAGCGATCTAAGTTGTCATCGATATAGTGTGCAATATCGTCCATCCACGCCTCCTCGTTCTCTACAAACTTATCATCGAGGTCGTCGAACTCAGGGAACCGCTCAAACAGTGCCATGAACTCATCCTCGTTGCAGTCCTTCTCTATCTCCTCACGGTATTTCAGCCAAAGGGTGTGCCCCTCATAGACCAGTTTCGAGAGGTCGCGCAGGCCCCATTGTCTGACGGCCTTGGCAAAGGGGTTCTTAAAGATAAACGTACCGAGCCCGTTGTGGATCAACTGTACGAAACCGCCATCCATCACCTCCTCATGGAGCATGTCCCAGGCCAACAGCGTAATCTGGTCGCTATTCAGTTCAGGCATCGTCTCAGCGGTCAGTTCCCCGCCAATGGCATCACGGATGGCATCGACGAACACCTTCACAAAAGCGTCCATCCCTTCCATTGCTGCCTGTTGCAGCCTTTCGTCTTTGACAATCACTTCTTTCATAATTGTGTGCAAAGGTACGATTATGTGAGCAAAAAACCAAATAAATACAAAAAAAAATGGCTTCCGGATTCGGAAACCATTATTTTTTGCGGTGCGTACGAGATTCGAACTCGTGACCTCCTGCGTGACAGGCAGGCATTCTAACCTACTGAACTAACGCACCTCGGTGCAAGATGAAAAAAGAGGCGGTGCGTACGAGATTCGAACTCGTGACCTCCTGCGTGACAGGCAGGCATTCTAACCTACTGAACTAACGCACCAAGTGGCCTTTTTTTCTTTTGCGGGTGCAAAGGTAGTCATTTTCTTCGGAACCGCCAAACTTTTTCGGGCTTTTTTTAAAAAAAAGTCTGCATCATGATGGCATCACGGTATTCGCGACCATCGAAAAGCCAGTCTTTCATATGAGTTGACTCCTGATAGCCCAGTTGTCGGAACAGTTGCAGACAGGTCACATTGCGGGCATCGATCACAGCATAGAGTTGATGCAGATGCAACACGTCGAGGGCGTACTTGGCCAGTTCCTTCATCACGCTGAAGCCATACCCCTGACCTCTAAATGGCTGTTCAATCACCAGACCAATCTCCGCCCTCCGGTTGCCTGGGTCAAAATTCACGATGTCGACAATGCCCACCACCTCATGCTTCGCATTCTCGATAATCATTCGCACCTGATGGTCGGTGTAGATGTCGCCCGAGGCATTGGCAATGTAGTCGTGTAGGGCATAACGGCTATAAGGCACATTCGTAATACCGACGTTCCATAGATTCACGTCGTTCTCGATACGATAGAGCAGATCGAGGTCTTCTGGCTCGATGGCCCGCAGATGAACAATAGGATAATCAGTCGTCATAGATGAAGTTTTTTACGGATAAGATCAATCAGCGCGAGGGCTGCACGGAAATAGATAGCCAGTTTCACGGGCATGGTGAAGAAGATACTCTGATGCCCGTAGTGCTTTCGGAAGAAGATGAGCATCGCCTGATAGAAGACGTGCACATAACGGAACGATGATTTCTGGGTTGACTCACCCTTGAAGTGCGTGATGTCGGAGGGATGATACCAATTCTCCCACCCGCCCTTCAACAGGCGATAGGACAGATCGATATCCTCACCATACATAAAGAAATCCTCATCGAGAAGTCCCACCTCGTCGAGGGCCTTTCTGCGCAACATGAAAAAGGCGCCGCTGACCACTTCGATACGACCGGGCTCATCCCACGACAGATGACTCATATAATAACGCTTGGTAAAGCCAATCATTTTGAGAAACGACACCCAGGGCGACGGGGTGGCCCTGCGCGACTCTGGTGCCAACGACCCATCGGCGTTGTGCATCCTCACCCCCAGTCCACCCGCACGGGGATGGGCATCCATGAAACTGACGCACGCACGGAGGGTGGGCTCTGCCACGATGGTGTCAGGATTCAGCAACAGCACATATTCGCCCTCTGCCTGTCGGATGGCGATGTTGTTGGCCCGCGAGAAACCCAGGTTGTCGTCGTTGGCAATCAACTTCACCCAGGGGTAGTGACTGCCTATATAACTGACGGTTTCGTCGGCCGAGGCGTTATCCACGACAAACACCTCAACATCCATTCCCGCTGCTGCTTTCTGTACACTGTCGAGGCACTGCGCCACGAACCGACAGACATTATAACTGACTATGACAACCGTTAGTTTCATTCCTCAGTTGTTTCTGCGACACAGCGACTCTGCGACGGGAACACAAAAGGCAGGCACAGCAACAGGATGATGGCCAGATAGCCGAATGTGGGGTTCATATATATATAATATAAATAGGTGTTGACCACCATCGGCGCTTCGAGCACCAGCAGCCTCAGCATGCCCCATTTCAACAGGGCCGGTTCCTTACGGGCAATCAGTTCTGCATGGATCTTACCGAACTTGAAAAGGCGCAGGCCCAGGAAGGCCGCCACCAATGTGCTGAGTTCCATCCCACTCATCGCCACGAATTCCGTCTGTTTGCTGTCGGCCAAACGCCCTGACTCCAACACACCACACTCGTACAACAATACGATGACCAAGGCCACGACTACAAGCAGCACATAAATAATCGTCAGTTGTTTGCTTATCTTCTTCATAATTTTCAATCTTCAATTTTTGATTTTCAATCCCCACTAAATGGCGTACGGTTCTGGATAGAGCGCCCCAGAGTCACCTCATCGGTATATTCCAACTCGTCGCCCACGGAGATACCACGGGCTATGATGCTAACCTTCACATCGCTGAAGGATGCCAGTTTACGATAGATATAAAAGTTGGTGGTATCGCCCTCCATCGTTGAACTCAGTGCGAGGATCACCTCTTTGATGCCTCCCTCACCCACACGCTTCACAAGCGAGTTGATCTCGATGTCATCAGGGCCGATGCCATCCATCGGCGAGATAATACCTCCCAGTACGTGATAGAGGCCGTGATACTGCTGGGTATTCTCGATGGCCATCACATCCTGGATGTTCTCCACCACACAGACCGTCGACCCGTCACGTCTGGGATCACCACAGATGGGACAGATGTCCGTATCGCTGATGTTATGGCATTCCTGACAGTATTTCACCTCATACTTCATCTGGGTGACAGCCTCCGCAAAACGCTCCACGTCCTCGGTATCCTGCCTCAGCAGATGAAGCACCAGCCGAAGAGCAGTCTTACGTCCGATGCCCGGCAGTCGCGAAAACTCCGAGACCGCCTTCTCCAATAATTGCGAGGGATATTGTTGATGTATCATGTTCAATCTTCAATGTTCAATCTCACTCAACTCCAGCCATCGCAGCGATTTCTCGTCGAGTTCATCCTTCAACAATGGCAGTCGCTTACTTTTTTCCGTCAGTTCATCAATAGAGAGGGTACCGCTGCACAGCGCCTCTTCCAATTGCCGCTGTTCCTCCTCAAGGGCGGCAATCTCCTTCTCCAGACGCTCAAACTCAGTCTTTTCCTTATAGGTCATCTTACGTTTAGAGGTGAGAGGTGAATGGTGAGAGGTGAGATATATGTCTGCTACTTCCTTTTGAGGCTTATTCTCCCTATTCGGTATTCTCTCACCTCTCACCTCTTCCCTCTCACCTCTATTAAACTCGCGGTACTGGGTATAGTTGCCGGGGAAGTCCTTGATCTCACCATCTCCCTTGAACACCAGCAGATGGTCGACCACCTTATCCATAAAGTAGCGGTCGTGACTTACCACAATCACGCACCCGGGGAAATCCTGCAGGTATTCTTCCAGAATCTGCAAGGTCACGATATCCAGGTCGTTCGTCGGCTCGTCGAGCACGAGGAAGTTGGGATTCCTCATCAACACCGTACAGAGGTAAAGTTTGCGACGCTCGCCGCCAGAGAGTTTATACACATAGTTGTGCTGCTGTTCGGGAGTGAAGAGGAAATACTGCAGGAACTGCGAGGCCGAGAAATGTCTGCCTCCGCCCATGTCGATATATTCGGCGATGTCGCGAATGACATCAATTACCTTCTGTTGTTCATCGAATTGGAGTCCTTCCTGTGAGAAATAACCGAAGCGCACGGTATCGCCAATGTCGAAACGACCTCCATCGGGCGGTATCTGTCCCAGAAGCATCTTGAGGAAAGTGCTCTTACCCGTTCCGTTGTTGCCAACGATACCCATCTTCTCGAAACGTGAGAAGTTATAGTAGAAGTCCTTGAGGATGACCAGGTCGTCGAACCGCTTCGACACATACTGACATTCAAAGATCTTCGAACCGATATAGACGTTCGATGATTTAAGTCGGAGTTGTCGCTCTTCGATGCGCTGCTTGGCCACGCGCTCCAGTTCATAGAAAGCCTCCTCACGATAACGGGCCTTATGACCGCGCGCCTGTGGCATCCGTCGCATCCATTCCAGTTCCGTACGATAGAGGTTGTTGGCGCGGGCTATCTCCGCCCGTTTGTTGTCGATGCGCTCCTGGCGCTTCTCCAGATAGTAGGAGTAATTGCCACGATAGGTATATATGGTATAGTCGTCGAGTTCAAGAATCACGGAACATACACGGTCGAGGAAGAAGCGGTCGTGCGTCACCATCAGCAAGGTCTTGCGCCCACGCGCCAGATAGCCCTCCAGCCACTCAATCATCTCAAGGTCCAGGTGATTGGTAGGCTCGTCGAGAATCAAGAGGTCAGGGTCTGTGAGCAGCACATTGGCCAGTGCCACACGCTTCTGCTGACCACCACTCAACTGTCCCATGGGCTGCTGAAGGTCACGTATCTTCAATTGTGTGAGCACCTGTTTGGCACGCAGCACCTTCTCTGGATTCCCCTGGTGGTTAAAGCATGCATCGAGCACGCTCTCTTCGGGGTCGAACACAGGCGACTGCTCCAACATCCCTACCTTCAGGTCGCGACGGAAGATGATACTGCCTGAGTCATAACCCTCCTTGCCAGAAAGTACGGAAAGCAACGTCGACTTACCCATACCATTCTTGGCAATCAGTCCCACCTTCTGTCCTTCGGCAATGGAAAAACTGATGTCTTCGAAGAGCACCAGCGAACCAAACGATTTGGTCAGGTTCTGTACGTCTAAATATGGAATCTCCTTAGCCATCTTGCCTGTCTCACCTCTTACCTCTCACCTCTTACCTCTTTATTGATTTTATCAATATAGTCGAGCACTTCGTCCCTACCCTGTTTCTTCTCGGAGGAGGTGACGAAGATGGGTGGCAGTTCCTCCCAACTCTCCAGCAGCACCTGCTTATAAGCCTCGATGTTCTCCCTCACCTTGGTGGGCGACAGTTTATCAGCCTTGGTAAAGACAATGGCAAAGGGCACACTCGACTGGCCCAGCCACTCAATAAACTCCAAGTCGATCTTCTGTGCTTCCAACCTCACATCCACCAGCAGGAATACATTTACCAGTTGTTCTCTTTGCAGGATATAGCCCTGTATCATCTGATCCAGTTTGGCTATCTCCTTCTTCGAGCGTTTGGCAAAGCCATAGCCGGGTAGGTCGACCAGATACCACTCATTATTAATAATAAAGTGGTTGATGAGCAACGTCTTTCCAGGCGTGGCACTCGTCTTGGCCAGTTTCTTGTTGTTGGTCAACATATTAATCAGACTCGACTTGCCGACATTCGACCTTCCGATAAACGCATACTCCGGCTTTGTATCCTTGGGACACATCGACACCATCGGGGCGCTAAGCGTGAATTCTGCTTTCTTGATTTCCATATCTGTCTGTTTTGGGTGCAAAGTTAGCAAAATTTTTGGGAAAAATTTGGAAGTTATGAAAATAATATGTATCTTTGCACTCGATTTTCAAAAACACGCTTCCGTTCGGGAAGCAATTTTCACTCATTTTTCAAAATTATCGCAGTTATCAAGACTGCTTTGCGTGTATGTATACAAAAGAAGAATTAGAATCAATGGCAGTACCCGATTTGATGGGTATCGCGAATGAATTGGGCGTGAAGGTCAAGCAGGACGACTCGCTTGAGAGCGTCGTCTATGCCATTCTCGACAAGGCAGCAGAGAACAGCGCCGCCGGTGAAGAGGCCCCCAAAAAGAAGAGAACACGTATTCAGAAAAAAGATACGAGCCGCGTCTATACTGTAACTGGCCAGGATGGTGAGAACCTGGATTCCGGCAAGAAGCGCAAGCCGGCCGAAACCCCGTCGCTGTTCAGCGATGCCCCCAAGACCAAAACCAAGGCGAAGGCTGAAGCCGAAGTGCCCGCTGCCGAGGAGGTAGTTGAAGAGAAACCCAAGCGTCGTGGTCGTAAGAGCAAGGCCGAACTGGCTGCGGAAGCCGCTGCCGCCGAGGCTGCCCAGAAGGAGGCTGAAGCCACAGCCATGGAGCCAGAGGCACCTGCTGAACCGGAACCTGCGGCACCCGTTGAGGATGCGCCCGACTTCGTACCCGAAGAGGCCTATTTCGCCGGAAATGCGGAGGAGTCTGGCGAGGAGCAGTTGCAGATGATGGAGCAACTCAAACAGAAACTGGAGCGCGGACATGAGTTCCATGCCCCCGCCCCCGAAGAGCCCGAGGTCAGCAACGATGGCATCTGGGAAGGTGATCCCGGCGATGGTACCGACTTCATCACCGTGCTCGACATCCCCATCGAGGACCAGGCCGCTATCCCCACGCTCGATATCTTCGACCGTCCCGTGACCTCACAGACACCCGACAGAGGACAGCCACAGCCTACCTCTACGCCGAAATACGAGTTCAATGATGTCATCACAGCCAATGGCGTGCTGGAGATTCTGGCCGACGGCTACGGTTTCATCCGTTCCAGCGACTACAATTACCTCTCCTCGCCCGACGACATCTACGTATCACCCGCACAGATCAAGGCCAACGGTCTGAAGACTGGCGACGTGATTGACTGTACCGTGCGCCCGCCATTCGACAACGAGAAATACTTTGCCCTGTGCAATGTAAAGACCATCAATGGCCGTAATCCGGCAGAAGTCCGCAACCGCGTGGCCTTCGAGCACCTGACACCCCTCTTCCCCGAGGAGAAGTTCACCCTCTGTGGCGACAAGGCGACCACCAATCCCAGCGTCCGCATTGTCGACCTCTTCTCGCCCATCGGTAAGGGTCAGCGTGCGCTCATCGTGGCACAGCCCAAGACCGGTAAGACCATCCTGATGAAGGATATCGCCAACGCCATCGCCGCCAACCATCCCGAGGCCTATATCATGATGCTGCTCATCGACGAGCGTCCTGAGGAGGTCACCGACATGGCCCGCACCGTTGATGCGGAGGTGATTGCCTCCACCTTCGACGAGCCTGCCGACCGTCACGTCAAGATTGCCGGTATCGTGCTCGAGAAGGCCAAGCGTATGGTAGAATGCGGTCATGATGTCGTGATCTTCCTCGACTCCATTACCCGTCTGGCCCGCGCCTACAACACCTCGCAGCCTGCCTCTGGTAAGGTGCTCACCGGTGGTGTCGACGCCAATGCCCTGCAGAAGCCCAAGCGTTTCTTCGGTGCCGCCCGTAATATCGAGGGAGGCGGTTCGCTTACCATCATCGCCACAGCCCTCGTTGATACCGGTTCGAAGATGGATGAGGTGATCTTCGAGGAGTTCAAGGGAACCGGTAACTCCGAGATCCAACTCAACCGCATGCTCTCCAACAAGCGTATCTTCCCGGCCATCGACCTGGTGCAGTCGTCAACACGTCGCGACGACCTGCTGCATGACGAGACCACGCTCAACCGCATGTGGATCATGCGTAAGTACATTGCCGAGATGAACCCCATCGAGGCCATGAACACCATCCGCGACCGTCTCATACAGACCCACGACAACGAGGAATTCCTCCTGTCGATGAACGGATAAACCGATTTATCATCATAAAAGAAATCCCCGCTCAATTGAGTGGGGATTATTTTTGTTTAGTTACTGATAGTCAAAGAGAATCTTTTTTACAAACCATTCCTTAAGAATCGCGCAAAGGCTAGCAATCGCTCATAGGTTGCAAATACACGCGTTTCGGACCATTTTGATAAGTGATTGACATATTGCAAGTTATGATTACAAAAGTCTAACAGTTACAGACAGGGGGCATCTTTAGGTCATTCAAATATCTCGAATCACGCGTTCAAATAGCACTTTTCACTCATTCGAATAATCCCTATAGGGGTATAGAGATTATCTGAACAAGTCGTTCGGACTATTCAAACCACCCGTTTACTACGTCCAAACTCTCATTCCTCTACACTCATACTGTCTTTTATCCAAATTCTGCTTTATTCTTCTCCTAGAACAAGCAACTACTGAAATAGTTTTTTAGGCAAGTTTTTCTGACACATGGGACTGCGAGCCTTTCTAAAAGCAATCAACCCCCGCCGATTGGCGAGGGTTGATTTTATCAGAATATTTATGAGTGATTTACATGTCAAGAGCGTCGGCCTTGTCCTTCTGACCGGTCAGGGTGTAGACATTGTGAAGCAGATACTGCCACTTCACGGTCTTCTGCTCGGGATCGAGTTCCTTGGCCTTCTCGAAGTCGCCCTGGGCATCCTTCAGCATCTCCATGAACTTCTCCTGATCGGCGGGCTTCAGACGACCGGTACGGATGTCTGACTTTGACTCGTTGAACTCAGAAGCCATGTTGTATTTGCAGACAGCACTGTTGAAGATACTGTTCAGGAATACAGGCGAGTTGTCCTCCTTCACCTTGGCGAACTCAGCAATGGCATCGGCGTACTTCTTGTCCTGCATCAACAGGAATGCCTTGTAGACATGGGGCAGTGAAGACTCGGGATACTTGGCCATGCGCTCCTCGGCGAGTTTGATCACCTCGTCGTTCTTGCTCTGAGCGATGTAGGCATCAGACAGTGAACTGTAGATCTGCTCTGCATCGGGATACTCCTTATAGAGGTCGAGCAACTCAACGATGTACTTGGCAGAGTCGGCAGCGGTCTTCTGCTGGTTGCGCAGGGTGTAGAGCAGGAAGTCGAACGACAGGTCGTGGATCTGCTTGGAAGTATCAGCCACACCAATCTTGAAGTACTCGACAGCCTTGGCATACTTCTCCAGGTTGTAGGCGGAACGGCCTCCGTAGAAGGCAGCCACACCGAGGTTGGGGTCGTTCTTAGCCACACCGTCGATACCCTCGAAGAAGGGCGACTTGGCGCTGGCGAGATAGACATCGAAGTTGTCGAAAGCCTCTTTGTTCTTATCGTTGTTAGCCAGTTCGATACCAGCCTGGAGCAGGCTCAGACGTACCACCTTGGTACGATCCTGGTTCTTCTGACGGAACTTAGGAGCCACCTTACCCTTCTCATTGGGCATCTGGTCGTACTTGTCGCACTCCATAGCAGCCTGCAGGGCAATCTTACCGGCCTCGAGCATACCGTCGTTATCCACGGGGTCGTTCTTCTTCATCACCATATTGGTGGTCTTCGTATCGTCTTCCTTCTTATACTTCTCGTAAGCCAGGTCTACCAGTTTGTTGTAGGCCTTTGCCTTCTCAGCATCGTTGGCGAGTTGAGAGAGGGTGCTGTTGATCAGATTCTGAGCATCAGCATAGTTGCTTGCCTTGAGGATAGCCTTCAAAGCGTCGCTGTCACCGGCAAAAGCGGTAGCGCTGGCTACCAGCATCATTGCCATCATCGTTAATTTTTTCATAAGCCAATTAGTTTACAATTTGACAATTTACTATTTACAATTAGTTTTTTTCTTTTTTATCTAGTCTTCTGACTATTCAACTGTTTGACGTTCGGGTCGTTCGGGGGTTTAATCCTTGGTCTCGTCGGTGGTCTGTGCCTCGTCGACTACCTCGGCCTCCTCGATGTCCTCTTCCTCAGCCTGCGAGTGCATGACCTTGCAGACACTGGCAATGGTGTCGTTCTTCTTGGCGAGGTTGATGAGGCGCACACCCTGGGTGGCACGGCCCATGACGCGCACGTCGGCCACTTTCAGACGGATCAGGATGCCCGACTTGTTGATAATCATGAGGTCGTTCTCGTCGGTGACTACCTTGATGGCTACCAGACGGCCGGTCTTCTCGGTGATGGCGAGGGTCTTCACGCCCTTAGCGCCACGGGCGGTCTTACGATAGTCCTCAATCTCGGAACGCTTACCGTAGCCGTTCTCAGAAACCACCATGATGGTCTCCTCGTTGGGATCGTTGACGCATACCATGCCTACCACCTCGTCGTCGTCGCCGTCGAGACGCATACCAATCACACCGGTAGCCACACGGCCCATGGTACGCACATCGTTCTCGTCGAAGCGCACGGCACGTCCGTTGCGGTTGGCCAGGAGCAGTTCGTTCTGACCGTTGGTGAGACGAACGCCTACCACCTCGTCGCCCTCGTTGATATTGATGGCGATGACACCGGCAGCACGCACGTTCTTATAGGCATCGAGACGGGTCTTCTTGATGATACCCTGCTTGGTGGCGAACACCACGTAATGGGTCTTCAGGAATTCCTCATCGTTGAAGTTCTTGATACGCAGCACGGCGTTGATGGAGTCGTCGGGCTCGATGTTGAGCATGTTCTGGATAGCACGGCCCTTCGAGTTCTTGTCGCCTTCGGGAATCTCGTAGCACTTCTGCCAGTAGCAACGACCCTTCTGCGTGAAGAACAGCAGCGTGTTGTGCATCGTGGCGGGATAGATATACTCGGTGAAGTCGTTGTCGCGATGACGGGCGGCCTTGGCGCCGACGCCTCCCCTGCCCTGCTCGTGGAACTCATCGAGTTTGGTGCGCTTGATATAGCCCATGTGACTGATGGTGATGACCACAGGATCATCGGGATAGAAGTCTTCGGCATTGAACTCGTGGTCGAAGGGGATAATCTCCGTACGGCGCTCGTCGCCATACTTCTCCTTCACCTCCTGCAGATCCTGCTTCATGACCTCCTTGCAGCGCTCGGGGTTGTCGAGGATCTCCTGCAACTCGGCAATGAGTTTCTGCAGGTCGTCGAACTCCTGATGGAGTTGGTCGACACGCAGGCCGGTGAGTTGCGACAGACGCATATCGACGATGGCCTTCGACTGAAGTTCATCGAGTTCGAAGCGTACCTCGAGGTTGCGCTGGGCATCAGTCGGGGTCTTACTATTTCTAATAATGTGTACCACCTCGTCGATATTGTTGACGGCGATGATCAAGCCCTCGAGGATATGGGCACGCTCCTGAGCCTTGCGCAGGTCGTACTTGGTGCGACGGATGGTCACATCGTGACGGTGCTCTACAAAGTACTTCACGCACTCCTTCAGCGAGAGCAGACGGGGACGACCCTTGACCAGGGCGATATTGTTGACAGAGAATGAACTCTGCAGAGCGGTCATCTTAAAGAGTTTGTTGAGCAGCACATTGGCATTGGCATCGCGCTTGCAGTCGACGACGATACGCATACCCTGACGGCCTGACTCATCGTTGACATTGGCCACGCCCTCAATCTTATGCTGATTGGCGAGGTCGGCGATATAGGCCACCAGGTCGGCCTTGTTGACACCGTAGGGAATCTCGGTGACGACAATCTTATCGTGGGTCTCACCAGCCTCAATCTCTGCCTTGGCACGCATCACGATACGGCCGCGACCGGTCTCATAGGCATCGCGCACACCCGACAGACCATAGATATAGGCACCTGTGGGGAAGTCGGGACCGGGGATATACTGCATCAGTCCGTCGGTATCGATGTCGGGGTTGTCGATATAGGCACAGCAGCCGTCGATCACCTCACCCAGGTTGTGGGTGGGCATGTTGGTAGCCATACCTACGGCAATACCGTTACCACCGTTCACCAACAGGTTGGGAATCTTGGTAGGCATGACGGTCGGCTCCTCGAGCGAGTCGTCGAAGTTGGGCGCCATATCAACGGTCTCCTTGTCAAGGTCATCCATGATGTGCTCTCCCATCTTCGAGAGGCGGCACTCGGTATAACGCATGGCAGCGGGTGAGTCGCCGTCGACGGAACCGAAGTTACCCTGTCCGTCAACCAGCGTGTAGCGCATGTTCCAGTCCTGTGCCATACGGACGAGGGCACCATAGACGGAGGAGTCGCCGTGGGGGTGGTACTTACCGAGCACCTCACCTACGACGCGCGCACATTTTTTGTAGGGCTGTGTGGAAACGTTGTTAATGTTCATCATACCGTAAAGGATACGGCGGTGTACGGGCTTGAAGCCGTCACGAACATCGGGAAGGGCACGGGCTACAATGACTGACATAGAGTAGTCGATGTAACTGGACTTCATCTCTTCTTCGATGTTGATTTTGATAATTCTGTCGTTGTCGAATGTCTGATCCATTTCTTATATTTTAATACTTGATTTTTTCACGAAATCGCGTTTAAGGGCATTTTTAAGCCCGCTGACACGTTTTTAACTTTGCAAAGGTAATCATTTTTTTCTGACCAGCCAAACCTTTTAAACTATTTTAAAAGGATTTCTCCATCAACCCCAACCCCTTCTTCATAAGAAGGGGCTTCGAACCACTCCCTAAATCCCTCGCCAATCATTGGCAAGGGACTTAACCGCTCCTCCTGTCGCTCTCATTTTGGTATCCTCGACCCATCAAAGGGTCGGGATGGGTTTTTATCGGCTCCGCATTGAGCCAGCGCCCAGTTGAGTCCCATAACAATCAACCTAATGATTTGGGATTCGGTGAGCCCCTTTACAAGGGGCGGCGCAAGCGGGGATGTAGGAAAGGATGGCTCGCCCCGTAGGGGCACAGGCTTTGCGAGCCATACCAAAACCCTGAAAATCGGCGGCTTCCGCGATTTTCAGTTGCATCCTCCCCATATAGGGGGAGGCCTTGGAGGGGGTGGATGTTTCTTTGCTTCTTTCTTTGCGCCAAAGAAAGTAAGGAATAAGGGATTTAGGGAGTGATTCGAAGCCCCTTCTTATGAAGAAGGGGTTGGGGTTGATGGAGGATAGCAGGGCTTGCCCTGCATAAAAAATCGTTAATTTGGCATGATGTTTGCTGATTTATTTGTATCTTTGCACAATAAAGGTAAAAGTATGACAAGTCAGTTTTCACCAAAAGTATCTGAAATCCTCGCCTATTCGCGTGAGGAGGCAGCAAGATTGGCCAGTCGTTCGGTAGGTCCAGAGCACCTGCTCTTAGGTATGCTCAGAATGAAGGACGGACCTGTGATCGACGTGTTCAACCGTCTGAACCTGAACCTGCCATCGATCAAGACAGAACTCGAGAACCGCGTCAGGGAAGACGAGATCCAACAGCCCATCTACACCAACGAACTGGTGCTCAATGAGAAAGCAAGCAATATTTTGAAGTTGGCCGTGCTCGAAGCCCGTATCCAACGCACAACAAAAGTAGACGAACAGCACCTGTTGCTGGCCATCCTGCATGATGCTGCCAACAACAGTGCCAAACAGATTTTAGAATTGAACAATATGAATTACGAAGACGCGATGGCGATGCTCTTCGCCCCGCAAAATACAGAAATCAGAAACGGCATCGGCCTCCCCGACGAAGACGAGGAGGAATATGAGGAGACTACCGGCTCTGCAGGAAAATCCGGACAGTCCGGAAAATCCGGCACTGCCACCGCTCAGAAAAAGCCGGAGTCGAAGACCCCGGTGCTCGACACCTTCGGTACCGACCTGACACGTGCCGCCTCCGAAGGCAAACTCGACCCGTGTGTAGGTCGTGAGAAGGAGATCCAGCGCGTAATAGAGATCCTCGGTCGCCGTAAGAAGAATAATCCGATCCTGATCGGTGAGCCCGGTGTGGGTAAGAGTGCCATCGTAGAAGGCCTCGCCCAGCAGATTGCCGCCCATCATACCAGTCCGATGCTCTTCGGCAAGCGCATCTACACCCTCGACATGACAGGTGTGGTAGCCGGTACGAAGTATCGCGGACAGTTTGAGGAGCGTCTGAAAGCCCTGATGAAAGAGATAGAGGCTAATCCCGAGGTGATTGTGTTCATCGACGAGATTCACACCCTGATCGGTGCCGGTTCTACGCCAGGCTCGATGGATGCAGCCAATATCCTGAAACCTGCGCTGGCCAGAGGCACCATCCAGTGCATCGGCGCCACCACGCTCGACGAATACCGTAACTCCATCGAGAAGGACGGTGCCCTGGAACGCCGATTCCAGAAAGTCATCGTTGAGCCCACCACACAGGAAGAGACGTTGCAGATACTGCGGAACATCAAAGACCGCTACGAGCATCACCACCACGTGAGTTATACTGACGAGGCCCTTGTGGCATGTGTCAAATTGACAGACCGCTACGTGACAGACCGTTTCATGCCCGACAAGGCCATCGACGCTCTGGACGAAACGGGATCGCGCGTACATCTATCTAATGCACAGATCCCACCTGAGATTGCCGAGAAGGAACAGGAGATTGCCCGCACCAAGGAGCGCAAGAATGCGGCTGTGAAGAATCAGAACTTTGAACTGGCAGCCGGCTATCGTGACCGTCAGACCATTCTGGAAGCAGAACTGAAGGAGATGAACGAACGCTGGAGCAAGGGCGAAGACGAGGAGCGCCAGATTGTTGATGCCGAACAGGTGGCCGACGTGGTGTCGATGATGACAGGCGTACCCGTGCAGCGCATGGCCGAGCAGGAAGGCATCCGACTGAAAGGCATGTCGCAGGAACTGAAGGGTGCCGTGATCGGACAGGATAAGGCCATCGACAAGATGGTGCGCGCCATCCAGCGCAACCGTGTGGGCTTGAAAGACCCCAACCATCCTATCGGCGTATTTATGTTCCTCGGCCCCACGGGTGTAGGTAAGACCTATCTGGCCAAGAAACTGGCTGAATTCATGTTCGGCAGCAGCGAGGCCCTCATCCGCATCGACATGAGCGAATATACGGAAAGTTTCAATACCTCCAGACTTATCGGTGCCCCTCCGGGCTATGTGGGTTATGAGGAGGGCGGACAACTGACGGAGCGCGTGCGTCGCCACCCCTACTCCATCGTGCTGCTCGACGAGATTGAGAAGGCTCATGCCAATGTGTACAACCTGCTGTTGCAGGTGCTCGACGAGGGACGACTGACCGATGGCAACGGACGACTGGTGGATTTCCGGAACACGGTCATCATCATGACCTCGAATGCTGGTACGCGCCAGTTGAAGGACTTCGGACGCGGTGTCGGTTTCAGTGCTGTAGGCAGCAATGGGCTGATGCTTAACGAAGAGGATAAGGAATATGCCCGTAATATTGTGCAGAAGGCTCTCTCGAAGCAGTTCTCGCCCGAGTTCCTGAACCGTCTCGACGAGATTATCACCTTCGACCAACTCGACATGGATGCCATCAAACAGATTATCGACATCGAGTTGAAGGGTCTCTACAAACGTATTGAACAGATTGGCTACAAGATAGACCTCTCTGAGGAAGCAAAGGCGTTTGTGGCCACAAAGGGCTACGATGTGCAGTTTGGCGCCCGTCCACTGAAACGTGCCATCCAGAATTATATCGAGGACGGGGTGAGCGACCTGATTGTCAATGGCAACCTGACACTTGGGCAAACAATTCACATCACACTCCACGAAAACAAAAATGAGTTAGCATTCGGCTAACTCATTTTTTCTTTTCTCTATTTACAGACTCTCACATTCCTTAAGCCACAAAGCGTAGGAGGCATCACTCGGCATGCGCCAGTCGCCACGGGGCGAGAGGCTCACAGTACCCACCTTCGGTCCGTCGGGCAGACAAGAACGCTTGAACTGCTGGGTGAAGAACCGTCGGCAGAAGGTGGTAAGCCACTTCTTGATGGTGGCATCGTCATAGGTATTGTCGAAAGCCTTCTGTGCCAGCACGAAAATCTTCTTCGGACTGAATCCATAACGCAGGAAATAATAAATGAAGAAGTCGTGAAGTTCGTAAGGTCCCACCAGGTCTTCTGTCTTCTGCTTGATTCTACCGTTCACGTCGGCAGGAATCAGTTCCGGCGATATCGGGGTATCGACGATGTCCAGCAACGTGTCCGTTGCCATCTCACCAGCCACATAGGTCACCAGATAACGGATGAGCGTCTTGGGTACACCGGCATTCACACCATACATCGACATGTGATCGCCATTATACGTGGCCCATCCTAAAGCCAGTTCTGACAGATCGCCAGTGCCCACCACCAAACCATTTACCTGATTGGCCACATCCATCAGGATCTGCGTACGTTCGCGCGCCTGACAGTTCTCATAAGTAATATCATGCACACTGGCATCGTGACCGATATCCTCAAAGTGCTGTGTGACAGCCTTGGCGATGCTGATCTCACGGATAGTGACGCCTAAGGTTTTCATCAGTGCCATCGCATTGTTATAGGTGCGGTCGGTTGTGCCGAAACCTGGCATTGTGATGCCGATGACCCCTTTGCGGTCAAGACCCAGTTTGTCGAACGCCTTCACTGTAACAAGCAGCGCCAACGTGGAATCAAGACCACCACTGATGCCTATCACAGCCTTATCGGCATTGACATGATAGAGACGCTTGGCCAGACCGGCCACCTGGATATTCAGAATCTCCTCGCACGTGGTCTGCATATCGGCCTCCTTTGGAATGAAAGGATGCGGATCGATGTCGCGGATCAGTTCAAAGTCGCGGGGTTCCACCGACTTGGCGGTAACACGACGGGCCGAAGCCTGACGCTGGGCGTTGATAAACGTGGTGTTATGCCGACGCTCCGTACGCAGACGCTCCACATCCACCTGGGCAATCTTGATCTGTGGCTGGAAGGAGAAACGGTCGCCCTCAACCAATTGTCTGCCGTTCTCGAAGACCATCGCAGCACCGCCATAGACCACATCCTGTGTCGATTCGCCAAACCCACAACTCGCATAGACATAGCCACTGATGGTACGGGCACTCTGCTGAGCCACCAACGAGCGAAGGTATTGATGCTTACCCAGCAGATCGTTGCTGGCAGAGAGATTCAGAATGATGTCGGCACCGGCAAGAGCGAGATTGTTGCTCGGCGGAATGGGTGCCCACACGTCCTCACAGATCTCGATGCCGAACTTCACACCGTCGCCTGTGGTAAAGATCACCGGTTCCTGACTGATGGTGACAGAACTGCCTGCCAAATAGGTATCGACTGGCGAGAGATCCTGTGCAGAGGCAAACCAGCGCTTCTCGTAGAACTCACCATAGTTGGGCAGATATGTCTTGGGCACAATGCCAAGAATGGAGCCCCGCTGGATGGCGGCTGCACAATTGTAGAGCAGACCATTCACCACCACAGGCAGTCCCACGACAGAGATGATATCAAGTTTGCGGGTGAAATCGAGCAACAGCATCAAGCCCTCCTCTGCCTTGTCGAGCAATAACTGCTCCCGGAACAGATCCTGACAGGAATAGCCCGTGATACTCAGTTCAGGAAACACGATGATCTCAACCCCCTTGCCCTCGGCCTGGGCGATGAGACTCTCTATCTGCTGAACATTGTATTCCACATCGGCCACCTTGACGGCTGGCACACCAGCAGCCACTTTGATAAATCCGTATTTCATATCTTTACTTTTTGAACGTCATTTTCTATAATGGTATATATCAACGCCGGTTCCTCGAAGAAATCGTTCGTATCGAAAGTGTGGAGTTTATAGAATTTCACACCGTCAATCCGCAACGGCACATTCACTGGCGGTTTCAACAGGAAGTGCTTGTCGCGCTTATAGGCCAGCATCTGCACACACAAGTGCTCCAGTCCCTGCAGGTCTTCACGGCCGAACTCCTCGATGAAAGCCTTCGTATTGGGTTCCACCTCACCGGTAGCCCGCACGCTATAGGCTGTTCCCTCTGCCGAGAGCAGCGTATAACGCAGATAATAGTTGGAATCATTCACCAGATATGACTCAAAGCGCGTCTGCATCAGTTCCTTCACATTCATCGGCACAAAGGCCAGATAAGCGCTGAGTTTGTCGCCACCCTTACGCTCCTCAGGCTTTGCCCGGAAAGTGATGGGCTTGTCCGCTGGCTCCAACTCTTCCTCTTCGGTCTGCGGTGCTGCGGCCTGACGCTGTTTTACCTCAACGACATGCCGGGTGTCGTAATCTTCTTCACCGATGACCACCACCTCTGTGATGCGCATCGGCACATCAAATCCGTCCTCGTCCTCGACGAGCACGATATCCTTCCCTTGGAAGCCGGACACACGTCCGCCCCCGACTTCACTCAGGAACCTTACTTTATCTCCTATTTTCATTGCATGCCTCCTTGCATTGCTTTATCAACATCTATCCGGTTCTTGTCATTCAGAAGATCCGACTCCTGCGGAATGTCAGGAATAGCAATCACCGCTTCGTTTTCTAACTCATCAAGCATCTCACGGGTCTCGTCTTCAGCCTTGGGTATGTCATCGTGCACAAGCGAGTCGGCCACGAAATCCACCGGCCGGTACACAGGTGCCCTGTACAGATACCGTCGGCACCCTGTCGTGGTCAGTAAAACCATTGTTATGACCAATAAATAGATTCTCTTCATATTTGTCGGTTTTTATATTCTGTCTACTTGCTTCACACCCTTTACCACACGCAGTTTCTTAATCAGCGTTTCCAGTCGCGAGGTATCGTCGATCATCACTTCCAGATTACCGCTGAACAGTCCGTCGTGTGAGTCAATATTGATAGATCGCAGCACCAGTTTCTCATCCTTCGAGATGATGCTTGTCAGATTATTCACGATACCGATATCGTCATTGCCAATGATGCGCAGGGTAATGGAATACTGCGACGATCCCTTCCCACTCCACTTTGCCTTGACGATGCGATAACCGTAGCGGCGTCGCAACTCCGGGGCGTTCGGACAATCGGTGCGGTGGATCTTGATACCGCCGTTGATGGTCACGAAACCAAACACCGAATCGCCATAAATAGGTGTACAGCAACGGGCCAACTGATAGTCGATGCCTTTCAGATTACGGTCGATGATAAGCACATCATCACTCACCGGCACATTCAGGCCTGCCACCTTCGATTCGTCGAGCACGAATTCCTCCGCACTACGGGCCATATTGTCGCCCGTAATCACCTTCTCACCCTCCTTCAGTTCGAGGTATTTCTCAATCACGAGGTTGGTATCGAGGATGCCGTCGGCAATCTGCTTGTAAAAATCGCTCACTTCCTTGAAGCCCATCTTCTTCACCACATGGAACATGATAGAGTCTTCTATCTCGATCTTCCGGTTCTTGAACTTGCGTTCCAACATTTCCTTGGCAAAGAGGCCGTCTTTTACCTGGGTTTCCTTCAGGGCCAGACGGATCTTCGACTTGGCTCGTGAGGACTTCACGATGTTCAGCCATTCCTGACGAGGTTTCTGATTTGCCGAGGTGAGGATTTCCACCTGGTCGCCACTCTTCAGTTGATAGCGGATGGGCACCACCTTGCCGTTGATACGACCACCCGTACACGTATTGCCCAGTTTTGAATGGATATGATAAGCGAAGTCGAGCATCGTGGCACCCACGGGGAATTTCCACAGGTCGCCCTTGGGCGTGAACACGAATACCTCGTCTTCATAAAGATCCATCTTGAACTGGTCCATCGCCTCCAAACCGTCAGCATGTTCCAGCATCGAGCGGATACTCGTCAACCACTCATCGAGGCCCGACTCTCCCCTCACGCCCTTATAGCGCCAGTGGGCAGCCACACCCCGCTCCGCAATCTCATCCATGCGCTCGGTACGGATCTGTACCTCCACCCATTTCTGCTCAGGGCCGAGCACGGTAATGTGCAGGCTTTCATAGCCGTTCGACTTCGGTACACTGAGCCAGTCACGCAGGCGTTTGGGATTAGGCTGATACATGTCGGTCACGATCGAATAGGCCTGCCAGCACTGCATCTTCTCCAGTCCCTCGGGGCAGTCGATAATGATACGGATAGCAAAGAGGTCGTACACGCCCTCAAAGGGACATTTCTGCTTCTTCATCTTCTGCCAGATGGAGTGGATTGACTTTGTACGTCCCTTGATATGACATTTGATACCCGCCGCTTTCACCTTCTCTTCGATAGGTCCGATAAAGCGTCCGATATAAGCATCGCGCGAGGCCTTTGTCTCGTTCAGTTTCTCACGGATAGCATAATAGGCATCATGCTCCATGTATTTCAGCGACAGGTCTTCTAATTCGCTTTTTAATTTGTAGAGACCGAGTTTATGGGCAAGCGGAGCATAGAGATAAGCCGCCTCCTGACTCACAGCCATCTTCGCCTCCACATTCTCGGTGTCACGAATCTGGCGCATCAAGTTCACGCGATCGGCAATCATAATCAGAATCACCCGCATATCCTCGGCAAAGGAAAGCAGCAGGTTACGGAAGTTCTCGCTCTCCACCACTGGATTCTTCTGGTAGAGTTGGTGAATCCTGTCGAGACCCTGTAAGATTCTGACCACCGACTCTCCATATCGTTCGCCAACTTCCTCCATCGTGATTCTGCCCTCTTCCACGTCCGGGATGAGGTATACAGCCTGTATCGCATCGCCCTTCAGGCCAATCTCCTCCGTCAGGATCTCAGCCGTCTGAGCAGCCAGTTTCTGCTTTTCTTCGTATGTAAAAGTGAATTCCTCCACCATATTGTCATAAATTTAGGGCAAAGATACAAATTTCTTTCGATAAATTCGCTTTTTTGCAGAAAAGTTACTACTTTTGCCCTATAATTTTGACTAAATACCTACTTTATGTTATCAGAAAAAGACTTAAAGCAGATTTCCCAAAAGGGAATCACCGCCGATCAGATCGAGAATCAGTTGAATGAGTTCAAAACCGGTTTCCCCTTCCTGAAACTGGAGGCAGCAGCCAGTATCGGCCGCGGCATCATGGCCCCCGACACCCAGGCACGCCAGCAGTATGAGGAGGCATGGAAACAGTATAAGGCCGCTGGCAAGCGTGTGGTGAAATTCGTACCCGCTTCAGGAGCCGCAAGCCGCATGTTCAAGAATATGTTCGCCTTCGTCGATGCCGACTACGATGTGCCCACCACCGACTTCGAGAAGAAATACTTCGACGCCATCGAGAAATTCGCCTTCTACGACGCCCTCGATGCTGTCTGTCAGAAGAACGAAGGAAAGGGTATCAAGGCCCTTATTGCTGAAGGAAAATATAAGACTGTCGCTGCCAACATGTTGAAGGCCGAGGGTCTGAACTACGGTCAACTGCCGAAAGGCCTACTGCTCTTCCACAAATATCCCGAGGGTGCACGTACCCCGATGGAAGAGCACCTCGTGGAGGGCGCACTTTATGCCGCTTCAAACGGTGAGGCCCATGTCCACTTTACCGTCTCGCACGAGCACATGGCCCTCTTCAAAGCCAAAGTGGCCGAAAAGGCTGATCTCTTCGCAAAAAAATACGGCATCAAATATGACATCACCTTCTCGGAGCAGAAGCCCTCAACCGATACCGTTGCCGCTAATCCCGACAACACCCCCTTCCGCAATGATGACGGCTCCCTACTCTTCCGTCCTGGTGGTCATGGTGCTCTCATCGAGAACCTCAACGAGATTGATGCCGATGTCATCTTCATCAAGAATATCGACAATGTGGTGCCCGACCGCCTGAAGCCAGAAACCGTTGAGTGGAAACAGGTCATCGCCGGTGTGCTCGTCACCTTGCAGGAGCAGGCCTTCAAATACCTGCGTCTCCTCGATGCTGGTGCCAGTGAGGCACAATTGGCCGAGATGGCGAAATTCGTCAGCGAGAATCTCTGCACCGATGCCAAGAATAACAAGGTCGATGCCGACTACCTGCGTTCTAAACTGAACCGCCCGATGCGTGTCTGTGGCGTTGTGAAGAATGTCGGTGAGCCTGGTGGTGGCCCGTTCCTCACCTACAATCAGGACGGCACCGTATCGCTCCAGATCCTTGAGAGTTCACAGATCGACACCAATAATGAAGCCTACATGAAGATGTTTACCCAAGGCACCCATTTCAACCCTGTGGACCTGGTCTGCGCCGTCAAGGACTACAAGGGACAACCATTCGACCTGCCGAAGTTCGTTGATAAGACAACAGGCTTCATCTCTTCTAAATCGAAATCAGGTAAAGAACTGAGAGCCTTAGAGTTACCAGGACTATGGAATGGTGCGATGAGCAACTGGTCAACGATCTTTGTTGAAGTACCTCTCGGCACCTTCAACCCTGTGAAGACAGTCAACGACCTGCTCCGCGACCAGCATCAATAACCCACAGAAAAAGGCACCCGGAAGGATGCCTTTTTTATTTCATTATTCTTTGGAAGGATTTGCGTTAGCAGTTTGCCATACGATAGATCTGTTCCATATCGGCAGGGGTAAGGATTTCCATCGCGCCGATGTTCATCTTGCCATCGCGGGAGCACTTGCGCACCAGTTCGGCAATCTCCGAATCGGTGGCCGGACGGCCAATCAGTTCGGGAATGCTCACAGGCATACCAATGCTGCGGAAGAAACGCTCTACGGCCTCGATACCACGAAGAGCCGTAGCCCGCAAGTCGGTGAAGTCGCAGGCCATGCCCATCACATTGACGGCAAACTGCGCAAAACGGCCCACATGACGGTCCACGACGTAACGTGCCCAGGAACCCCAGATGGCAGCAAGGCCCGCACCGTGGGTCACACCGAATAGGCCACTCAGTTCGTGCTCTAACTTATGACTGGCGAAATCCTTCTCCGTGCCGCACTCCATCAGATCATTGTGTGAGAGCGAGCCGGCCCACATGATCTGAGCACGATAGCGGTAATCATCAGGACGTTGCAGCACCTCGGGAGCAGCCTCCATCACCGTACGAAGCAGTGCCTCAGCCAGCGCGTCGGTGAGTACCATATCCTCATGCTTCGAGAAATAACGCTCCATGGTGTGCATCATGATATCGGTGATACCAGCCGCAGTCTGGTAGGGTGGCAACGTGAAGGTGCGCTCAGGGTTCATGATGGCAAAACGGCAACGGCAGAGGTCGCTGTTGACACCCCGTTTCACCATGCCCTCATCGTTTGTAATCACACAACTCGACGACATCTCGGAGCCCGCCGCAGGAATAGTGAGCATGACACCTATGGGCAGACACGACACAGGCGTGGCCAGTCCCTCCCAGAAATCCCATACGTCACCGGCATAGCCAACTCCGTAGCCAATGGCCTTGGCAGAATCGATGACACTACCGCCACCGACAGCCAGAATGAAGTCGACTCCCTCGGCCTTCGCCAATGCAATGCCCTCACGTACTTTCGACAATAGCGGATTAGGCACCACCCCACCCAACTCGACAAAGGGGATGCCCGCTTCGGTGAGCATCATCTCCACACTGTCAAGCAGACCAGAACGACGGGCTGAGCCACCGCCGTAATGAATGAGCACCTTGGTGCCGCCATACTGACGAACCAACTGAGGCAACTGCGCCTCTGAACTGCGGCCGAACACCACACGGGTGGGCGCATAGAAATTGAAGTCCTTCATATCCGTAAGTTGTTGTCTTAAGTCAAATCTGAGGGCAAAGATACAAAAAAAACGATAATTGGCAATGGATATTTGATAATTATTTTGTATTTTTGCAAGCAAAAATAATGAAGAAACGTCCACAACATATTATTCTATTGGCAGTACTGTTGGTTGTAGGCGGTGCCATCGGATGGCTGGCAAAAGGTGGCATACCACCTTCGTCCCAGCCCAGTCTACTGGATTCCATCCACATCCCCGTGATTGCCCCATCTACCTTGCTCGACTCGCTGCGGCAGCAGATGGAGAGAGACCGACAGACGGAGATGGACTACTATCTGGACCGTCACAACGTGGAGGATGAGGGTTACGAGATGGTGGCCGCTTTCGCCACTGGCAAGCGTCACCAGGAAGAGGTCGATACAATCAGCGTCTACAATGTGGGCCACTGGAAGGGGAAAAAGCGTGAGGGCACCGCCATCAGTCGTGATAGCCTCGGCCGCATCACCATCGGCAACTGGAGCGGCGACACGCTGCGAAGTGGTCTTCGCATCGACTCAGGAGGCATCTATCAGGGTGACCTTACAGGCATCATTGAAAGAGACGGTATGGTTAATGCCCGCGCAGAGGGTCACGGCTCGTACATCACGACTGTCGGTCATTATTTCGAAGGTCACTGGACAAACGACCGTCGAGAGGGGTTCGGCCTGCAACTGCTGGAGAACAACGTGCTGACAGTGCTGAAGACCGGCCTGTGGCAAGAGGATGTATTCAAGGGCGAGCGCATGAACTACACCTCAGAGCGCATCTATGGTATCGACATCTCGCGCTACCAACATGGCAAGGGGCGCAAGTATTACCCCATCCACTGGCAGAATCTGCGCATCAGCCATCTCGGTTCGAAGAGCAAGAAAAAAATCTCAGGCGTGGTGGACTACCCCGTATCGTTCTGCTATATCAAATCGACGGAGGGCATCAGCATCCGTAATAAATATTATGCCACCGATTGCGCCGCTGCCCGTAAGCACGGCATCCATACGGGTGCCTACCATTTCTTCTCGACCCGTACAAGCGGCTCGGCACAGGCAAAATACTTCATCGTGAACACCATGTTCCGCAAGGGCGACCTGCCACCGGTGCTCGACATCGAACCGTCGGACGGCGACATTGCCAAAATGGGGGGTGCGAGCGTCATGTTCAGCAATATCCGGGTCTGGCTTCAAGCAGTGGAAAAGCACTGCGGCGTAAAACCCATCCTATATATCAACCAGCGGTTTGTGAACAAATATCTGCCGGAAGCACCCGACCTGAAACGCGACTACAAGGTGTGGATAGCCCGCTACGGCGAGTATAAACCCGACGTAAAACTGGTGGTTTGGCAATTGTCGCCCGACGGTCGCGTAAAAGGCATCACGGGTGAGGTTGATATCAACGTATTCAACGGCTATCAGGCACAGTTTGACGAATTCATCGAAAAAGAAACCATCAGATAATGAAGACCATTCTCATCCTTGTGGGCAAAACCACCGACAAGCACTTCCAAGCAGGCATCAGCGACTATGCCGAGCGCATCGGTCACTATATGCCCTTCGACATCGTGACTATCCCGGAACTGAAAAATACTAAAAGCCTCTCGGAAGAGCAGCAGAAGACGATGGAGGGCGAACTGATCTTGAAACAGTTACAACCTTCCGACACACTCGTGCTGCTCGACGAGCATGGCAAGGAACTGCGCAGCATTGAACTGGCCAAGTGGCTGGAACAGAAACAGCAGACCGCCCGACGACTGGTGTTCGTAATTGGAGGCCCATACGGATTCTCGGAAGCCGTCTACCACAGAGCCAACGACCAGTTGTCGCTCTCACGACTGACCTTCTCGCACCAGATGGTGAGACTAGTGTTCACAGAACAGATCTATCGCGCGTGTACTATTATTAAAGGGGAACCCTACCATCACGAATAACGTATGAAACGACTCATTACCTTTGCCCTGCTGCTCCTGTCGCTCTCCATGAGCGCCAGAAGCATTATCTCTGACCCGCAGATCAAGTCGCTACAGGCGGTTGTGAACAAAAATTGGCTATCGCCTGCTGTGATGCGCCTGGGTAGCGACGACATCCTCAACGTGAGTTTCGACGAACTCTCGCACGACTATCATCACTACACCTACCGTGTGGAGCACTGCGAGGCCGACTGGACACCCTCAACGTCACTCTTCGAGAGCGACTGGCTGGAGGGGTTCAATGGCAACCCCATCGACGACTATGCTCCTTCGGTGAACACGACGGTGGCCTATACGCACTACTGGTTTCAGATTCCCAACGACCACATACGCCTCCGCCTGAGCGGCAACTACCGGATCCACATCAACGATGACGAGGGCCATGAGGTGATGACCATCGATTTCTGCGTAGCGGAGCAGTCGATGCCGCTATCCATGAGCGTCACCACGAATACCGATATCGACACCAACGTGAGTCATCAACAGGTGTCGCTGACCCTGAACTACGGCGTGGAGCGCGTGACCGATCCCGCCAACCAACTGCGGGTGGTGGTGATGCAGAACGGACGCGAGGACAATAAGAAGGAGAATCCTAAGCCCACCATTCTCAACGGTAGCGGAGCCGAGTGGCAACATTGCCGCGAACTGATATTCGACGCAGGCAATGAATACCGGAAATACGAAGTGCTCGACGTGAGTCACCCCACGATGGGCATCGATCATATTCAGTGGAATGGTGAAGCGTATGAGGCCTACCCCTTCATCGACGAACCCCGACCGAACTATCTTTACGACGAGGATGCCAACGGTTCGTTCTTCATCCGCAACAGCGACAACTGGCAGATTGAGACCACCTGCGATTATGTGTGGGTGGTATATCGAATGAAGTGTCCTCGCCTACCCGACGGACAAATGATCATCGACGGCTGGTGGACGACAGATGCCAACCCGAAGACCTACGAGATGACATACGACTGGAATGAAGGGATGTATGTGGCGCGGGTCTTGCAGAAACAAGGTTATTACTCCTACCAATACCTGTGGCAGCAGCCCGACGGGAGCCGACACATCGTACCCTCAGAGGGCAGTTTCTATCAGACGGAGAACCGCTACCATGTGTACGTGTATTATCGCGGCATCAACGATAATTACTGGCGGTTGACGGCCTTCCGCCGATACTCCTCAGGGAGCATGTGATATTTGCGGAAGAATGAGGCGATGAAATAGTTTGGCGAGGAGAACCGGCATTTCTCAGCGATATCAGCAATATCCTCGCCCGAAGTACGAAGCATTTCCTCTGCACGGTCCATCATCACGCGCTTGATCATTTCTCGAGGATTCTTGTAGATATTGGAACTCATGAGCGCATAGAAGGACTGCAAATCCATCCCCGCCTTCCGGCTCAGCATCTTCATCGACAGTTGTGCGATGTTCCTGCTTTCGACGAAATCAAGCAGTTTGAGCATTGTCTGTATGAACTCCTCACTCAGCGAACTCGTGGCATCGGTTCTGGCACCGACAATCTCATCAGACAGAGGCGCCAAGATCTCATCCTTGGTGTGGACACAACGGTCGGCAAACAACTTAATGCGATGCAAGATGCCCTTTTCCTCACTGGCGCGACGCGCTTTCATTTTGGCATTGCGCACATAGAAATAGACATTCACCATGAACAGTCCTAACAGAAGTAAACCAAGCAAGATGAACAACCCCGTAGCGCGCCACCAAGGCTCGTTGATATGGATGATCCACTCACGGGGTTCCGTATCCCAGTCTTCAATACTCATAGAAGCCTGCATCTCAATGGTATAAGTTCCTGGTTTCAAAGACGGAAGCGGCAGGTGAAACTGTCCTCGGTTGTCTACCTGCCCCTGAGAATTATAAGGTGTCATGACCTTCCAGACATTATCTATCTCTTTGACACGCACACGATAATAGGTCTGCTGGGGACGGAAATAGTTAAGGGCCGAGAACGTCAGCGAGAGGGAGTTCTGATCGTAGTCGAAATTAAACTCCTTCATACGGATCAGCGCTTGGTCGAGAACGACCTTATCATTGAGCATCTCGCCCGTACGCAAACGATTGCCATTGACCATCAGTCCCACCAATTCCGGATGGAGTTCAAAGTCCATCGACGAACTGGTTGTAGTCAACCTGTTTGGATTGAAAGCAACGACATGATCCAAAGACTGCATGACGATGGTACTATCTGGCAAACAGAGAGCCTTGCCGTTTACGAATGACTCTTCGGGGATATTATCATAATGATTATAACTGAGGATATCAAGAAGGCGACCGTCTGGGGCCAGTTTCAGGCAAGAGATACCATAACTGGTTCCTACCCATATATTATGCTGTTTATCCTCGACAATAGAATGAATCACATTATTCAGCAGTCCGTCATGACGGGAAATAACACGCGGCAGATGATCCGACTTTTTCTGATAAAGGTGTAAGCCAGAAGACGTTCCGACCCATATCCATCCACGGGAATCCTTGAAGAGGGTGTTGACAGTCTTGCCCCTGTAGGTACGGTGAGAAGGAGCATTGGCCATCATGGCATCATACTTCAGGGCTTCGGGTTGATCCCAGGTATAGGCAACGAAGGGAGGATTGTTCGGACGCGAATAGAGCAGTCCCCATTTCTCGGTACCAATCCACATACCCCCCTGACGGTCGAAACATAGCGCGTTGATATCGGTATTCAGGATACGGCCATTCATCATTCTCAATTCGTCAACCTGTCCGGCCCTGTCTAGTGTTACATCATAGACCCAATAGCCGTATTCACAGGGGATATAAATCAGATTACCTTTCTTAGCGAGATTGTTCAGATGATAGGGCGTTTCCAACAACCGTTTCCATTCCCACTTCGTGATGTCGAATGACAACAGAACTGCCTCCTTACTGCCATTGCGAATCTGATAGAAAACACTTTCATCTTTAAACAACACAGACGATCTGTTATAGGTCTGGACATCAGCCCCGTCATAAGCCTTGCAGGTGTAAACTGGCGTACCCGTAGACAGTTCGATGACATCCAGTTCACCATTCTCGTAAAACAAAAGCAGATACTTGCCCTTATAGGTTCCGAGATCCTGTAGGTTGTGCTTCTCACGCACCTTAAAATATTGCTTTGAATCAACAGAGTACAAACCATTTCCTGTCAGCAGGAAGACGCCCCCCTCAGCATCAACGAAGAAATCCTCCACCACCCCGTCATAACCGAACTCACGAAACACCTCTTCGACGGAACCGACAAACGTCTCTGTAACCAGATCAACACATGAAAGGGTGTGGGTGTTTTTCAACCACATATGATGATGGCTGTCGGAATAAACATGATAATTACCATAATAACGGGGTAACGGATACATGTTTTCCTTCTCAGGATCGATAAAAGAGAAGTTATTACCGTCGAAAAAATTTATCTGTCCCATGGTCGTAATCACCAATCGGCCAGACGGTGCACAATGAATCGTCTGAGCACTATTATCAGCCAAACCGTTCCTGGCATTGTAAGCCATGAAAACACGTCGACTGGCAACCGCCATCACTGACAGGACACAGGCCAAAAGGCATAGCAACAATAGAAATCGTCTTATCATACCCTAATTTTATGGCAAAGATACAAATAATTTTTCAATATTCAACTCATAAATCCCAAAAATTTTCAATAAAAAATCTTGTGCCCGAGCACAATAAAACTGTATAAATATGTCTTTTTGCCTTGATTTATGTCAATTAAGTAACAAAACGACAGAAATTTCAAGAAATAATTGATAAAATGTTTGTGATTTCAGATTTTTGATGTAATTTTGCAACCGAAATTAAAAAATCTGAATCAAATTTCAATAAACAAACAAAAAAGGAAAAGATTATGAATGCAGCACAAGTTGTAGAGCAGTTGAAGCAGCGCTTCCCCAATGAGCCGGAGTACATCCAGGCCGTCAGTCAGGTTCTTCCTACTATCGAAGAAGAGTACAACAAGCACCCCGAGTTTGAGAAGGCCAACCTTATCGAGCGTTTGTGTATCCCCGACAGAGTTTGCGAGTTCCGCATCACATGGGTTGACGACCAGGGCAAGGTACAGACCAACATGGGTTACCGCATCCAGCACAACAACGCCATTGGCCCGTACAAAGGTGGTCTCCGTTATCATAAGAGCGTCAACCTCGGTATCCTGAAGTTCCTCGCCTTCGAGCAGACCTTCAAGAACTCACTGACAACCCTGCCTATGGGTGGTGCCAAGGGTGGTAGCGACTTCTCTCCCCGTGGTAAGAGCGATGCTGAGGTGATGCGTTTCTGCCAGGCATTCATGAACGAACTCTATCGCGTGATCGGTCCGGACGAGGACGTTCCCGCTGGTGATATCGGTGTTGGTGGCCGTGAGGTTGGCTATCTGTTCGGACAGTACAAGAAACTCACCCACCAGTTCCAGGGTGTGCTCACAGGTAAGGGTATCCCCTTCGGTGGTTCACTCATCCGTCCTGAGGCAACTGGTTACGGTACCGTTTACTTCCTGACTTCTATGCTGGCTACTCGCGGCATCGAGTTGAAGGGTAAGAAGGTGCTGATCTCTGGTGCCGGCAACGTGGCTCAGTATGCTGCTGAGAAGTGTCTGCAGTTGGGTGCTATGCCCATGACCATGTCTGACTCTGACGGTTACATCTACGATCCCGATGGTATCGATCGCGCTAAACTCGACTACATCATGGAGTTGAAGAACGTAGAGCGTGGACGTATCAAGGAGTATGTCGAGGAGTATCCCACAGCCAAGTATTACGAGGGCAAGCGTCCTTGGTACGAGAAGGCCGACATCGCTCTGCCTTGCGCTACACAGAACGAAATCAACGGCGACGAGGCTGCCGCTCTGGTGAAGAATGGCGTGATTGCCGTTGCCGAGGGTGCCAACATGCCTTCTCTGCCTGAGGCCATCAAGATCTTCCAGGATGCCAAGATTCTCTACGCACCCGGTAAGGCTTCTAACGCTGGTGGTGTATCAGTATCTGGTCTTGAGATGTCGCAGAACTCTGAGCGTCTCTCTTGGACAGCCAAGGAGGTTGACGACTATCTGAAGCGCATCATGAACGACATTCACGAGAACTGCGTGAAGTACGGTACTCAGGCTGATGGTTACATCAACTACGTGAAGGGTGCCAACGTAGCCGGCTTCATGAAGGTTGCCAAGGCCATGATGGCTCAGGGCATTGTGTAAACTCGGTGCCAGCCAAGGTTAACACAATGATGCCACTAGGCATTGTGTAAACTAACACATTACTAGACAACACATTATATAGTAATATTGTTCGATTAAGAGGGTAAGTCTGCAAAGATTTGCCCTCTTTTTGTTAATTATTCCTAAAAGACTTAATAATCTTCAATTTTCAAGGTTCAATGTTCAATAATATTAGTACCTTTGCAGCCGCTTTGCCCCCGTAGGGGGAAATAGGAGCCGG
>Ga0310690_10001400_pt1 | contig 42733 bp, 54 predicted proteins | sample AusTroGonzalo_MG_2_FD_207661 | JGI IMG/M metagenome (GOLD analysis project Ga0310690, IMG submission 207661) | Bovine rumen microbial communities from tropical cattle in Woodstock, Queensland, Australia - Gonzalo_04 (v2) (version 2) | ecosystem: Host-associated > Mammals > Digestive system >... | reverse complement strand
GATCAAATTAGGATAGATAATTATAGATACTCTAATAAAACAAAAGAGGCCATATGTATTGATTTAATAGATTTTTGTAATACCATGATTTCTTCTGTACGACACTGGGAAGCTAAAACCAAAGGAAGTCCGAATTATATCAAAAACATCAATAGAGTAATAACGATTCATCCAAATGGAATATTTCCTTTTATTGTAGGATTTCCATGTATCGGTTAACATCAAACACTCCGTTCCGCGGAGTGTTTTTTATTTTTCCGCCACCTTTTCCATCCCCGGCAGCTCCATCTGGGCACGTTCCCCCATGGCATAGGACAGTCCCAGCTTCTCTATCTTTTCCAGCATGGCCTGCAGCTCCGGATCTGCGTTATAGTTTTCCCGCAACTGCTCCACGGTCATCTTTTCGTCCCTGTGTACCAAAATCGAAATCTTTGGTAACGGTAAGGGAATTGCTATCTTTTCAGACTGCCGGTAGACAAGGCCCATCTTCACGGAATACAAAACGTCCTTAACTTCCGTAGGATGCTGCCATACAATCCGGACGACCGCCACGTTCTTGCGGATCTTGCTCAGCTCGAACGTGATCCCTCTTTCGCTCAGGTTCAAATACTGGTTCCATATCTTCCGCCCCAGTTCCATCAACGTCTGGTAGAATTCCGGTACCGCCGGTTCGCTGCTTCGGAAGCGGTTATAATCTTCTTCGTTATCCCCACTGTACCAGGCTACCTCCAGCGTCGCATTCTTTATATTGTAGAAAATCGATTTTAAATACATTTCATTTCCCCCTCTCAAACCGCTTCAGCAGCTTCAGGCCTGTTTCATCATGACGGAACAGCTTCAGTTCCACCACTGCCGGTTCTTTCTGCAGCTTCGCATAGGCCTCTTCCGCTTCGTGCTGGCCAACCTGCGACAAAGGGAACGCCGTCTGCGACACATTCTTCCTCTGGTCTTTTTCAATCGTCACATATAACCGGTACGCCCTGTTCGCTAATCTATTCATAATGATCCAGTTCCTCCATCATCCGTTCCAGCAACTTCCCGACCGCAACTTTCCGCCTGGATTTCATACACGCTGACCGCCGGCTTCTTAAAACTTAAATGCTTGACTTTCACCCTGTAGGTCTTCATTCATAACCTCCACAATTTTTAAAATGTAATAATCTTTTCCCTTTTGTGCTCCCCATTCAGGCCTTCCCTCACCTATGTCCAACGTGCAAACCGCAATAAATGATGGTGCGTTTTTTCCATAACCATTATGGAATCTAATCTTTCTCTTTGCTTTAAATCCAATCATACTTCCAAACCATAAACGGTTAAAACGGTGCATATAATACGGTTTTTATTCCCTGTATTCCTCTTTTTTCTCACCGGACAAAATCATGTCCATCCATTTTTTCTTTATTGTCAGTGTCAGCATGTTACTCACCAATCTTTTCATACCATTTTTCAAAAGTCTCTCTTCCAAAACTATCTATAATACCGCGATGGTCTCTAATTATATAATCTCCATAGTGGATATGCCTTGAAACATTACCTTGTTTTAAATACAACTCTGGCCCATCAAAGTAAAGAATCCCTCTTTTCAATCCTCTTACCGCCCATTCCGGAACGTAATATTCCCCATTGCTATTCATAAAATCCCCGTCAAACTGGAACGCTTCAATGATTTTTCTGTTACGATATTTTGCCATCCGTATCACTCCTTTAACCTTTCCCACGCTAACCGCAGACAACACTTGATGTATTGCCATTTTGTAAGGTTATCAACGAGGACAAATTTATCGTTTGTTAAAATTACTTTGCGAGTAAATTTTGCCACATCAAGAATAACGTCCTCTCCTTCGGTAATCAATATTGTGCCATTTGTAATTTCCAATTTGTCTGTCGATACCTTATCCACAATTACAACATTACCCAGCAAATCTATGGTCATTCTTCCTCCTATGATGAGAACCCGCCAGCAGACTTGTGTGCGTTTTTCTCACCCTTTACAAACAATCTGTCCATCTTTATCCGTTTATTCAGCTCATCATGTTTCTTTCGCGCAGCTTTGTACTTCTCACATCGGGAATGGCAACCACGGCTCCGTTCTGTGCAAACATGACAGCATTCAAAGGCGCTTCTTTTTGTTAATTGTTTCATCTCACTCACCAATGCACGCGGCTTTTATTTCACTTCCCAAAACCTGGGCGCTGTACCGCACTCATTCTTCCCGATGTTTATCTTGCAGCCGCACTGCCGTTCTTCTGGCACATCCGCCCTGAATTTGCAGTGATCACAATTTTTCCCCTGCTGGTAACAGTATTTTTTTATGATGACAGCCATAATCCATACAATTCTGTCTAACCACATTGCCTGTTCCTCTTTGTCATCATCATGAATTTTGTATGCCTTGATAGCATCTGCCGCTAAATCCAGCAGGCCTTTTCTGTCCGTCATTTCTTCCTCCGATACTCATCCGCTGCCGGGCACGTCGCAAAGTGGCTCTCATATGCGGCGATACTGTCCACCCCATCATAAAACAGGCTGTCTTCTTTGTTCTTCCGGGCACGGATTGCTTCCCCTTCCAGTGTCACAAATGTATGGACACCTTTGTCCAGCCCTATGCAGGGCGTGACTTCCACCGGCTTCGCGTTCACCGGCATCCATTTCCCCGACCGCTTCATCCGGATATAACGGATTGCTGCCCCGCATTTCCCGCAATGTGTAATCTCCTGATATGCCATATTCCCTCCAAATTATTACAGGGGCCGGGAAGGAAGCCTGCCATTTTATCTTCCCGATTAAGGTTCTTCCGGAGTGACGCTCTGCCCTATTTCAGACAGGTCTGCTCCTATGCTTCAAGCCCACCCCTGTATTCACTGTTCCATTCAGCCTGAGCCTCTTCCACCGTCTTGTGACTGTTCGTCCGGTACCCGCAATCCCTACATACGATGTACGCGTCCAGCGCCCGGTTCTTTTTGTAGTCCCAGTGCTCCCATTCGTAACCATACTTTTTGCTTCCGCACTTCGGGCACGGATGCTGCTTCTGGTTCTCATAATAATTGATATAAACCATCATCGCTTTGCCCTTGTGTACAACGGGATCACCAGCACGTCCCCGGGCCGGATGTACTTCCCTGCCAACCGGTTCCGGTCACTGATCACCCAGGAAAATTCGTTCAGCGGTTTTATCTGGCAGGCCTGGTATCTCTCCGCTATGTTCCACACCGTGTCACCCGTTTGTACCGTGTACGTGATATCCGTCACGTCGCAGGCCGGCTCCATCACCATATAGCACATGCACAGGATCATAAATACTACCGACAAAATGCTTTTCATCTTTTCATCCATACTAACAACTCCCGCATCTCTTCTTTTAAATCGCGCCACATCACAATCATTGATTTTATCCACCATACCACTGCATGGGCTGCCACCAAAACAAAGCATAACGCGATCGGTATGATCAGAATTACTGCTACAATCTCCATTGCAAACCTACTTCCGTTTCCGTCCCTTCGGTTTCGCAGTAAATGCATTCTCTACGCAAAGCAAACCACGTTTCCTTTTCGGTTTCATTACCATTTCCGTAAAATGTTTCCCTGCCGAAAATGCCGGCGCCCATCGTTCCGCTATAGTGACCTCTTCCCCCGTCTGCGGGTTCCGTCCCTTCCGTTCGCTCCGGAACCGGCGCTCAAACGTGCCAAAACCAATGATCTGTACAAAGCCGCCTACAGCCACTTCCTCTTCTATCACCGGAAGGATCCCTGTCAACGCGCGCCAGATATCCTTCTGCGGCATCCCACACCGTTTCGCTGCCGCTGCGATCAGTTCTGTTTTATTCATGTCCTGTTGCCTCCGCTTGATAAAATCTTTTATATAACAAACCCTCTTCGAACGCGTCAACTTGTTTGTATGTGCCATCCTTAAACAAATGCGGAATCGTGTTATTGTCAATTACCGCAACTCGCGTAATTATCTCTGCTATTGCACGAAATAATATCATCGTTTCGCTTACCGTCATATTTTCCCTTGCCATCAGTTCGAACACATCCTGAATAAAACGCTGGCTCCGGTTCTTTCCTGACGGATACGGTTCGTTTACGTCATCGCTTCCCATCCTCTTCGCTGCCGCAATGTCAGCAAATTTTACTTCTTGGCCTTTCGCGATGCTTTCTTTTTCTACCAACACATATTCAAATGTCCCAACCTTTGTTTGCTTCGCGTACTTGCAGCGCCCCAGTATCATCTGTTCCAGCCAAAAACTTTCACTGCATGTTTCGTCTGTTCTTGTGTTCCTGCTTTTAAGCCCGTCTTCCTGGAATCGGAAAATCTTGTCCGGCACGCCTTCGATTACAAAATTTTCATGGTAATCCAACTGCAATCTGGCCAAAACGTACTTCATAAAATTATTGGATTTCATTTTTTATTCCTCCCTAAACTGCTCAATATATTCCTGATTGATATCTATCCCTATAGCTTCTCTTCCTAACCTGTGTGCAACCTTTACCGTCGTCCCACTTCCCATAAATGGGTCCAGTACAATATCGCCTTCTTTCGTTCCTGCTCTAATACATGTTTCTGCCAATTCTTCCGGGAATACTGCAAAATGGTTAATGCCCCGGCGCTTACTAACTGACATATGCCACACATCCCGTTTGTTACGCAGCATCGTTATATATTCGTATGGCACGCTTCCCGCGTATCCGTTCTCTTTTGCTCCCGGGACCGGCCGCGCCTTGCGTTTTTTGTTACCGCTGCGCCTGCGTGACTGCGGTGGGCCAAACGCTGCCAAACTACCACCGACCGCGTGCATTGTTTTATATCCCAAACGATCCGAACCGCGCTGCCCCTCTATATTTTGGCTCAGCCTTTTTTCCGTGCTCTGTGCTACCGGTTCGGCTATCGCCGCGTTATCATAAAAGTACCTCGGCTGTTTTGCAAACAGGAATATGTATTCATGGCTGCGCGTGCATCTGTCCTTTACGCTTTCCGGCATGCAGTTCGTCTTGTCCCAAATAATGTCCTGGCGCAAGATCCATCCGTCGGACTGTAGCGCAAACGCTACCCGCCATGGAATCCCCATAAGGTTTTTTCGCGGCATGTCATATTTAGGTAACGGTCTCCCTGCAAATGCACCTATTATTCCTTTGCGTCCCGCCTCTTTGCTTCCGATTGTGCTATCGCTTTCCGGATAAAACATGCTGCCCTTCATGCTTCCGGCGTAACAATCCGCTATGTTCAACCACAGCGTGCCGTCATCTGTTAGCACGCGTTTTACTTCATAAAACACGTCCCGCAGTTTCGCGATATATTCATCCACCGTCGCTTCCAAACCTATCTGCCCCTGTACATTTCCATAATTTCTTAAATTAAAATATGGCGGCGACGTTACACAACATCTGCATAACCCTGATGGTAAAGTCTTCAACGCTTCCAATGCGTCGCTACAAATAATCATTACTTTCCTCTTATCCCATTCCGCCCTGGGCCGTCATCACAACCATGGTCAGTCTGCGCTGCAATTCTTCCACCTGCGTTTCCAGTTCTTTGATACGGTCATCCTTCTGCTTGCGCTCCCAGGCCGTCAGGCCTTTTGCCTCCAGGCCTATGCTCTCCAGCTGCAGCACTTCCTTTGCGCTGTACCGGACCATCGGCAGGCCCGTCAGCCGGTGCAGCCTGCCGTCCTCTTCCATGCGCCGGATCGTGTTCTCATGGTATCCCCAGCGCTCGGCCAGCTGCTGCGGACTAAATACTGCTTCGGTCATCCTTGCTCACCTCTTCCCATCCGCGCTTCATTGCAAACCGTTTCAAATCTCGCTCTGCCAAATTTTTGCTTTCATACCAACTTGCACAAGGCCACGGCCACCATTTATTTTTTAACGGATTAAAACAGTGAATTGACCACAACGGGTATAGTGTATTCCCCTGCCGTACTTCGTAAATCCGCTCACGTTTATCCTTGTACTTCATCCTTACTCACCTCCTCAACTATTCTCCTGATTACGAAATCTGCGCAAGGTTGCGCCATCCCATTACCCAAAGCCTTGTAACGTGCAGAGTCTGAACAGCACTTTTCTCCCGGCAGGTAAGTGTAGTTATCCGGCAGTCCTTGCAGGCGCTCGCACTCAAGCGGCGTAAGGCGACGTACCATGTACTTGTTCTCTGTAGTCACGATGCTCTCTGTACCCCCCCCCATAAATTCCGCCGGATGCCCGTAGCGGTGCGGCTTTCAGACACCATCTCCATGCTCCGTATTGGTATTCTTCGTACGCTTTCAAAAGCCACCACCTTGCCCTGCCCAACATACTGATTATTGATTCCCTTGCTGTCATCGGCACACAACGCACCGGTCTTATCTTCGCTGTAAAATAACCTTTCCATCGCTCACGTCCTGCCCGTTGAATCCTCTTCCGTCGTGGGCGCACAGGCTTCCGACGATTTGCTTTCCGTTACTTGTTGCATAACATATTGTTGTTCGCTCATGCAATTCAGCGTTCCGGCTTTCTCTTGCAGATACAGTTGGTGTACTTGTCCGTTGCCCACACACCACGCCTTTTTCTGCCCCCCCGTAGTGGACATCACTAACGGTGTGTCACCACGGACTCCGGCATTGTGCGTTGTCAGTGTTCCTACCGTTTCGTTTTCTCGCCAATTATGGTGCTGGTAAGCATCATACACAACCGCATGTCTGTCCACCGCCGTAAGGGTGCTTGCTATTTCTTTTGAAATGCCCAAACCATGTTGTTTAGTTTCTCTGTCCACCATGTTTCCTGCTATGCAGTATGCAACTGCTGGACCGCTGTGATTCGCACTTGCCCCGCTTGCCGCAGTCAGACCAACCGCTTGATCTCCGCTTATAGAGCCGTTATATAAATCACACCCTATTGTTTTAGGGATATTCTCCATCAGAAGCGGTACTTGGTTCCCGCCCGTACCCATTCTTGCGTTTAATGTCGGTGTTTTTCCCTTGCTTTCCCGTATAACATCGTTTGCATGTGTCATATCCAGCACTATCGGCTGATGTCCATGTTCCTGCGCTCTCAACGTGGCGGTCTTGTCTATTGATACGTTCAGTACCCCCCCGCCCTGCGCCTCCAACGCTTTCTTCAACTGCATTGGCAATTCTTTCCCCCTCTGCTTCGCTCGCCGCAAAATCCCTATACATGCTTTCGGACTTAAATAGTATTTCTTTGGCACATCGTCTGCCTTCTGCAAAATCTGCGACAAGAAAGATTCTTTTGCGCCTTTGAGGGACCCACCATTGAGCATCGAGGATCCGCCAGGCAATCTCACATCCAGGTAGTTGTGCCACTCCGTTCTCTGCCCATTTGCCATTAAGAGGCATTGGAACCGTGGTCTGTCCGATTTCTTCAAGCACGGCTCTAAAATCCAATCCCTTATTGCTACTGAATGCTCCTGGTACGTTCTCCCACACAAAGAATCGTGGTTGCCCCCCCCAGTAGACATTCGCATTCGTCGAACAATGTTAATTGCATTGATAAATAATCCGCTTCTTTCACCCTTTAGTCCCTCTCTCTTTCCTGCCACCGATAAGTCCTGGCACGGACTTCCTGCACAGATTATGTCCACCGGCGGTAACGTGGCACCGTCTAATTTTGTTATGTCGCCCAGCTGTATCACATCCGGGAAATGGTGCTTGGTAACGGCCATTGGGAATTTTTCAATCTCACTTGACCAGATTGGCTTTACTCCGTTATGGACCGCCGCCAACAGCCAGCCGCCGATTCCATCAAACAGACTTCCTAATGTCAGCATCGTTTTCTCCCAAGATTTCTCTCACTACCGCCTGTCCAAATTCCCGATACAAATCACTCACAGACGCAAATTCCATACCAGCAAGCATCATTTTCAGCAGCTTATTTTTAAGATGGTCTTTGTACCCATCTACTGAAAACTGTACAACAGGCTGATCTGGAAACCATTTAATCCTGCCCGCCGGGATCTTGGCCTGTCCGTTTTCCATAAAGTCGTCTAATACCTCTTTTACTTCCGGTTCTATCTCGCCCACCGGTACGTTGACCTTCGGTTCCTCTCTCTTCGACAGCGCCTCGTTAATATCACCTATTGTGCAGCCTAACGCTTTGGCAATCTTTTGTTTGGTGCCGTCAAGGACAGTGCCGCCGGCCTTGATCCGGTTCACCGTCATGGCTGCTATGCCATGATCGATAAGCCATGCCTCATTCCTGCCCAGAGTCTTCAGACGGCTGTCTATAAAATCCCATAGTTTCATGTCACTTCTCCTCTACCACCATGATACCGCCGTGGATAATGACTCTCTTCTCACCCATCAGCAGATATGTTTCCACCGGGCTAGAACTCATATCCATTTTGCCTTCCCACTTTCTGATGGGTTTTCCGTTGTAGTCATATAATGTTGCCGTCCGGTCCACACCAGCTTTGATATCTGAATCAATGTTCTTTACCATCCGCTTACAGCTGCCGCAACCGGACATTGCATAAAAACAAATGGTAACCAATATGACACCCATGATAGCCGCCGGTGATACTCCTTTGTTCATGTTGGCCTCCTTAATACATGAAGAACTTTCATGTTGGTTTTCAAAAAAAATTATGAGACTTTAATCTCATTCAACTGCACTCCAAAGTGCTTTGCCAATTTTATCACTTTTCCTATAGCAACATTAGATATATCCTGCTCCCATGCATTGTATGTTGCTACACTGACATCAACAGCTTCAGCTACTTGGGCCTGTGTTTCGTTTTTTCTTGCCCGCAATTCTTTCAATGAAAACTGCATATCCGCACCCCCTTCCACTTGAATTTACATTTTTATTTTACATGAAGAACTTTCATGTGTCAATAGTTTGTTTTATATTTTTTCAAAAAAACTTGAAAAACTTTCAGGCTCGGTGGTATAATATAAAAAAAAGCAGGAGGATTTTATCATGGATGAATTAGCAATTATGAGAAGGAATATGCGTTATCTTCGCAGAAAAAATGGATATAGCCAAGATTTTGTGGCTACTTATTTTCACAAGAAGAGCTACACAACAATTCAAAAATGGGAAAGCGGTGATTCAGAGCCGTCTGTTGCAAATTGCGTTGCTTTATGCAGGTTATACAACATAAGCCTTAACGAACTCATTTACACGGATTTAGAAAAGGCAGGTAAATAATATGCATACCACCACCTACCGCCAAAAGGACTCCGGCTGGCAGATCATTGTCAGTTATAAGGACGGATCCAAATGGAAACAGAAAAGCCGGCAGGGATTCCCAACAAAGAAAGACGCCAAGGCATATGAAACCACTCTGCTGAAGCAAATAAAAAACCGGCCGCAGCCTGTTGACCAGGCCATGGCCGATATCACTCTTATTCAGTTTACACAGTATTTTCTCCAGCACCGCAGCGCACTTACTCCTGGCAGCAAGCGTCAATACACGATTGCCGTAAATTCGCTACAGGGCCTTTCAAAAAGACCGGTCCATAGTATTACATACCTTGACTTGCAAAACACAATCAGCGGTTGGAATATGAAGCCTCTCACACAGAAGCATTACCTGTCCTGCCTTAATATTTTATTCCGGGCAGCCGTCAAACCATACGGCCTTATTGCCGCCAATCCTCTGGCCGACATTGAATCGCCAAAGGTCCGGGAGCCGAAACGGATCCGGATCATCCCGGAAGATCTGTTCAAAAAAATAATAGCGTCCGTTACTCCGGAGCTGCGCATGGCATTGCTGATCGGATGGTACACCGGTATGCGCCGGGCAGAGATATTGGCGCTTACCTGGGATGATGTTAATTTTAAGGACAACACCATTACCGTTACCAAGCAGCTGGCCAGTGTTGGGCAGGGAATTGTCAACTACACTAAAAGCCACAACGGACACCGGACGCTGCCGGCACCGTTACCGCTGCTGAAAGAATTAAAAGCATACCACGCGGCCTACCCGCTGCGCCTGGACAAAATTATTTTTCCCAAACCGTACAGCACATACAAGCTGTTATGGCTGGAGCTGCGCAAGTATGGAGTGACGCCACATTATCTCCGGCACACCTATGGTACCCGTCTGATTGCGGAAGGCGTAGACGTGCAAACCGTGGCCGCGCTGATGGGCGATCATGTGCAGACAGTAATCAATACCTATATCCACTACACCGATGAGATGCGGTCCGCTGCGGCCGCCAGCATACAAAAAATTTTTGCGAACAATTTTTGACGATTTTTTTGACGAATCGTCAGGAATGCGTCAACCATGCGGATAGAGTTTCAAATCCAAAAGTATTTGAGAATCTTTATAATGTAGGAGTTAAACTACTACTGATTACCAATGCCACATAAATTCTGCATTTCTATTTTGGCGCACATACTACGAATAACCACAATCAACCATTAATTTTTGACGAATTTTTGACGACGCGTAAAAAAAGACCCCACACCAGGGGGATAGGTGTGGGGTTAAGGAAGGAGATTCATCTATGAGAGTGGTAAATAATTGCTACTGTTAATGTCGTGACTGCAATGCCAATCCACAAGTTACGCTGCGCCTTTATTTTAAGGCGTTTCTTTTTTTCCTCGTCTGCGTACTGCTTCAATAATTGATTTGCTTTGTCCAATGAGTTCTGCGCTTGTGCTAACTGTTCCTTGGAGATAGTCAGCTGATTCTTGAGCATTACTGATTCCTGCTTCGATGTTTCCAGCGTGGTTTTCAGCCTGCCCAATTCCTGCTGTTGCGTTATTGATATTTGTTCCAACTTGTCCAAGTTCGTTTGTAATTGGTTCAGTTCCGCTTCCGTTATCGTGTACGTTCCGGATGCCGAACAAGTACCCGGCGCAAAAAACAACCAATAGCACAACAACGCCGACAAGAATGCCAATAGCAATTTCTTTTCGGTCTGGTTGAAGCTCTGAAAAATCATACATGGTTCCTCCTACTTTATCTGTTCTTTACGTTTTTTAATTAAGTCTTTTATATCGTGAACAGACGATACACCGCACTCATCCAGGTTTTCCAAGATACTTAATACTTCTGTACACACAAGAATGCCACAAAAGATAACCAGCACAAACTGTGGCATATGTTTTAATGCCAAAATTGTATCACCTAAATACCCCACAAAGATAAGGATAAAGTACACGATGGTCTTGCTCCAGAATCCGTCACGCAATGCGCTGCTGTCAATGTATCTCCACTTGTGGGCCTGCCATATCCACTTGATATAATTCAGCAAATTGCCCTTGCGTTTGACAATATTCTCACCGTACATATTCTTCCACAGCAGCGCTGACATGGCCATGCATCGCGTCAGGATATCCACTATCTCCAAACCTATGAACAATGCGAAGATGGTTCCCAGGTCCAACAAAGTAGCGCCTACGGCTGACACTGCTAACTTTTCAATACCTTTGTCAGCAATGGCCTGCGCTGTTTTTGATACATTAACTTTATTTACAACTTCATTTAGCACTTTTTGCATGGTTTCGCCTCATGATACGACATGAACAACTACATCTATTCCTGCTGCCTTTGCTCGTCTGTAATGTTGGCACAACCAAAACACGTCTGCATTGTACATCCGGAAACAACCTAACGTGGGAAGCAATTTCTGAAACGGTTCCATAGCACCATCCCAGCCAAGATTACTACCACCGCCATGTAGAGCACGGCCCCGGCCATCAATATTGAGATATGCCCAACCGTACCCAGCTGACAGGTCGTCCTCTCCAGGCCAATCGATGTCGCACCAAACCGTCTCACGATAGATACCGTCCTCTGCATTGCTGTGTTCCTGCCCAGACTCGTTTGTGCCTTCATAAAAGTCTGTACTCATAGGCAAATCGCCAAAGACTTCATACTCTAAGTCCATAAGATATACGCGTTTTTTTGTTTTGTTGACTTGAATCTCTTTTAGGTAACTCATGCTCCTATATACTCCAACTGTACCGGCACCGGGATATTATAATCACCTTCGTGCTGGTTCTCAAACGTCAGCGTACCTCCGGCTTCTACTTTGGTAATGATCTCATCAGGCAATTCCACATCAAACGCCAGAGGCTCGTCTAACTGGTAATTGGTCGTGGTGCCGTCCGTAATTACCGTGCTGTCACTTTCGTCGCCGGCTTCGTAGTCACGGCTGGCAACAGCCTGCACATACTGTTTTGTTTCAAAGTCAATATAGTTATATGCGCCAGGGCAACTTAATCCGTAACCTTCCACGGTAGTGATGTCTTCCGGGATACTGAATGTTTCCAGCGTTTCGTTGTTGCTGTCTTTGCTGATAACAGACGTTACCCCTGCCGACAGCAGGCTGCCTGCGTTGTAGGCATAATAGGGTGCCGCCAGTATTGCTTCTGCTTCCTGAACCGTTGACGGCTCGTTTCCTGCGCCGAACATTCGGGTAAGGTCAATAAGCTGCGGGTATACTGTTACGTTAGGTGAAGTTCCGTGTACATTTCTAATTTGCAAATAGGAATCAGCTCTCGTAACTGTTTCGGTAAAAATTTTTGCGTTATTTACAATAGACGTATAACCGCCTCCGCCATATAATGCCATTATAAAAGTATTGTCAGAAAGACTACCCGCAGAAACATATGCACGCAATAGATATTTATGTCCTGCTACGGTTTCAAAAGGAGTGCAAATAGTTTTGGCATCATATCCGCTGTCTCCGCTTGCAGTACCGCTTAATGTCCAGGATCCGTCTCCGTTGTTTGTGAAAACTGTTCCCAATGCTCCCGTTGAAGAACTTGCGCCATTGTCATTTATCTGGTTCATTATCACTGTATTGCCGCCGATTTTTTTAATACCAAACCAATCTAAATATTTACTTGGCAGCGTTTTTGAATAAACCGTTTCTTCAGAGTCATGGTAAGCGTTTTCCACTTTTGCTATGTTTTCATACATGGTTTTAGCGTAATAGGCCATCGCCTCCAAACGCCCATCATAGTTAGTGACATCGCTCATGATTGCAGTGCCTCCAATAAATCATTAATCTTTTTTAAATACTCAACAATCTTTTCCAGCTGGGCGTCATAGGTTGTCAATTCATCCATGTTATCACTCCTTTGCTATATTATGCTTCAATAGATCCAAACTCTTTCCATGTCCCTGGGGTTCCACCGCTTGTGCATACCCACCCTATTTTCCCTCCTGCCGTAGGAGCGGTATTATATACAATGCTTCCCTGTCCGTAATACGTTGAGTCTGTCGGCGCTGCGGTCCCAAACAATATGCTATGGTTAAAGTCATTGAATACGTTTGTCCCCGCCGTGATAGCGCTCTGATAAGGAAATGGCTGCCGCGTTGTTACGTTCCCGCCGATATATTCCTTGGTGTTATTGTTCGGATAAAGGCTATACGTATCGTCTGACAAATCGTTGACAATATTATTGTTAACGCTGATATAGTTGTTGTTGGTAAAAGCAATGCCGCGATAAATCTTTCCACTGTTGCCTTGCAAGATATTATTGCTTACGTCAACATTGTTGCCGTAGTTGCAGAATATACCATAGTTTGTGCTTACCATCGTCACATCATCGTTGGTAATAAAATTATTACTAACAATAAGACCGTCAACATTCAGCGCCTGAATGCTGGTTTTGCTTATGTCTTTTACAGAGTTATTGACAACAGTTACATTGTTGTTTGATACACCGCCTGTGCCTTTGGCAATGTTAATTCCACTTGTCATCAAAGAGATTAAATTCCCGCTAACTTTAAGACTATTAATGCTTTCCCCGCCCCGGGATTCACAATTAATACCAATATTGCCAACGGCATTACTGTTTGTGGAAACTATCGTATTATTGCTGATTATTGTATTGTTCCCGTTAAAGCACGTTATTCCATTAACCGCACAATCTTGTATTACATTACCTTCAACAACAGTACCATCAGAAACGGGATGATACTCATCTAATCCTGCCGTCACACATATGCCGTCAATACCTGACCTGATTACTACATTATTGGCACACACAGAATCAATCGTGTTGTTTAATGATATGCCGCCCGGTGCAAGCGTCCTGCTCGGATCAGCAGCATCGTCTCTGTCTAAAAGAACATCTTGCAGCACATTGTTTACGCAAGTACATCTTTTAACAGTCTGAAGGTATATGCCCATCCCGGAATAATAATTTTTTGTTGAATCGTGATGAATATTGTCAATAACATTTCCGTCAATCACAACATTTTCCCATGGCGGCTGGGTTGCCTCTTCACCTTCTTCCGGCTTCCAATAAACCATAATCCCATATCCGTACTTGTCTGCTACTTTGTTATGAGAAATAAATATGTTTTTCCCCCAGCCCTGCACTGCAATACCATGACCGTTTCCACTCATGCAATTATTGTCGGTTACCCACACGTTTTCAATAGCGCTTGAAGTCGTGTTATATCCAACGTGTACGTCTGCCAACCATTGGTTATTGGCAAACAAATTCCCTCTTATAGTTATATTGTATGAACTAATTATAAAAATTGCCCCGGCAGGCATCTGTACAATGTCGCAATTTTCTACCCGGCAGTAGGAACATCTGACAAAGCAAATGCCCCAGTTATTATAACCGGATGTGTCTGTGCTTTCTGTCCGGACTCCCGTACCAACAATTTTTATGTTTTCAATAATTACATTTGCTGCATCAGTAACATAAATACCATAATGATTCTCTACCGAAGCATGAATCCTTGCCTTCCACAGAGAATTAACGCCAACAATTTTTACGCTGCCGTCTATAATTAATGCGTCTGTAATTTTATAGTTTTTTCTTAAGTTTACAGTGATTTCTTTGCTTATGGCATAGTCAATGGTTTTTTGCAGAGCATTGGTATCGTCAGCATTATCATCACCCTTTGCGCCAAACTGTTCAGGCATAACATAACTATCGGCAAGCAACTCTGCTACATTACCGTTATCAAGGATGATGATTGCACCGCCGTCATCCGTGTCGCCAGGGAGCGCTGCCCGGATATTATATACAGCACAACCGCCGTCATTGATGTCATAATACCCCAGCGTAGTGGCAATCTGCCCGCCAGCCAGATCAGCGTCACGCATCTGCGCTACATTATCAAACGGAACAATACGCCCGCCGTCTGCAATAATTCCGGAAATAATCTTGTCCACATAATTCTTGGTGGCCGCATCCGCAACATTGACAGGTTCGCCCGTGTTTACAATGCGATACCCCTTTGCATCCCATGTAAATTCAGAATCGCTTAACTGCATGATGTTGCTGCCGATCCATCCCCACACGTCCTGGATAAGCATGGTCAGTTTGTCCAGACCTTTTTCGATTACCTGAAACGGCCATTTGTCTCCCAGGTTCGCCAGCTGATTCACAGGTATTTTTCTGTATACTCGGATTTTCTGCCCGGTCTGTACTTTTGGCGGTTGCTCCTCTTCCGGCGGCTCACTCCCAGGAGCATAACCGGGATAGTACACGGTGTTGTTTACTACGTCCACATAGTAATCGCTGGTGATATCGTGCCTTGCGCCGTCAGCGTCAATCAGCTGTAACTTAATATCGGTTTTATCAATAAACTCAAAGGTAAACGGAAACGCCGTTGTCACACCGTCGCCCTGATAGACGACATGGTTAACGTTAGTTATAACCATCGTTTTTCCCCTTCTATACAGAAAGAGGGAGAGCGCTGGCCCTCCCTCCGGTTAATTAGTTAAATACCCTGCGCAGCGCTTCGATACCTTCCTGGATACGTTTGCGTTCGTAGTCGTTACCGGCACGGCCCGCCATGGATTCCATGTCGGCGATCATGCGGTCCTCAATGCTGTGGCCGGAATAGTTATCACCTGACCGGTACTGGCCGTTTGCGGCCCGCATCGTTTCGGAGTAACCATCCTGCCCATCTGCATAGGAACGACCGTCAGCATAGGACCTGCCCATGTTGCGATCCCCGGAATAGTTCCTGGACGCATAGCCGTCTCCGGAGCGCATGGAATATCTTCCCCCGCGCCCGGAATAACCTTCGCCTGCCTGCTCTGCCATTTCCATAATGCAGGCTGCTTTTTCCATAGCTTCCAACATTTTTTTAATGACGTCAACGTCACTGCTGTTCAGGCTTTTCTTCTGATTAATAAACTGCATTTCTGTTGCCAGCTTGTCCATCACTTCGCCGACAATCTTTTTTGCTTTTTCCATTTCCATGATATCCTCCTTACGCAATCCTGCTCACTGTCAAATTGGCGTTCTGCACGTTGATAGCAGGCGCCGGAGTTGTCGCCGGTGTTGCGCTTTCGGAAGTGTTCTCAACGGACACGTTAAAGCAGCAGCCCTTCGGCACAGTAATGATCGCCGTACTGGTAACATTAAAATAATCACCTGCCGCAGCCGGCGTCACAATCGCCCGGCTGGTCGGAATCGGTTCTCCGGATATAGCCAGGGACAAACTGATCGGCCCGACGGTCCCTCCTTCCGGAATTGCAATGTTACCATTAAACGTTACCTGATAACGAGCAAAGCAGGCGCAAGGATTATTCACGGCGCCTTTCAATGTTAAAATACCACTCTGGTCCCGGTGGTATACAAATCCCTTCCTGCAGGGAATTACAGTGTCAAGCAGCACAGGCTGGTTCGGCTGCACTACCTGGACAGGATTATAAGCATATTCGGCCATGATGTCCTCCTTATGCGCCGCAGCCGCAGCCGTTATAACCGTTGTTGCAGCAATTCGGGTTTGCTACCACATACGCCGGGCGCGGAGTGGGCAGTACATACTGCTCAATCTCATTCGCCAGCGCGCGCTGTCCTGCCTGGATGGCAGCAGTCTGTACATCCTGGGATGCCTGACCGCGTGCAAACATTAATTCCTGGCGCAGCTGTGCGATCGTTTCATTCTTCGCGTCAATCTTATCCTGGCACATCTGGTCAAGGATACGCTGTGTATTGTCAGCGTTCGCCTGTCTGGTCGCGCATGCTTCGGTTGCGATGGTATATTTTACATCTGCCAGCCCTGCCTTGTTGTCACAGCAGCACTGCGCCATCTGCTGCTGCAGCGCAAAGGACCGGTTCATGTCCGCCATCTGATTGGCGTTCAGCTGTAAAGCCAGCGCGTTCTGTGCGCCGTTCACGGCTGCAGTAACACCGGCAAAGCCACCACACAATGCGTTCTGCACATCGCCGAAACCGGACGTGATCCCGTTCTGGATCCCCATGACCTGGGATGCCAGCATCTGGTCACGGAAGCCATCATTGATGTTCTGTCTGTTATTGATCCAGGGATACAGGTCAGCACCTCCGCCACCATAACCGCCAGCGCCACGGCCACCCCAGTTACCGCCCATAACTGCAAACAGGAACAGGATGATCAACAAAACCAATCCGTCGCTGCCACCAAAACCACCACGACCGCCAAAACCTGCTGCAGCCGCTACATCTGCTAATGCACCGTTGTTTTCGCCCATTTTTTTATCACTCCTTTAATAAATTATTTATACATACTTTACCGGCCGGTAAAATAGCATCTTAAAGTTTAAACATGCTAATAAACTGCTGCGCCAAACCGTGCAGCTGGTTGAATTGTTGTTGTGTCATCTGTCCCGAATCCAACAGCCGCTGCACTTCCTGGCGCGGATCGCCTTTGAATTTTGCTCGGAAATCCTGAAACTGTTTTACAGCGTTCATCGCGCTCCCAAATCCTGCAAACGGTCCGGACAACGGCGGCTGGGCCTGCTGGCCGCCCAATAGTTTAAACAGCGGATTGCTCATTGTTTGCACCGCCCTTCACTAAACCGGGATACCGTTTTTCCAATTCGGCCCATGTTACATACTGGGTCATATCCACACCGGCCTGCGCCTGCGCGGGAGCCGCCTGCTCCGTCTCGCGTTTTTTGTAATCATAAATTTGCATGGACGGCATGCCGCTCTGGTCAGCGCTTTTGATATAGAACACCGGAGCTTCGCTGTCCATCAGCAGGGCACTCTGTCCCGGCGCCAGCAGGAAGCTTTTTGCCCCGGCCATCCCCTGTACCCAGATTATGCCGTTTGCTGCAGGCTGCTGTGGCTGTTGCCTGTACTGCTGCTGTGGCATCTGCGGCTGCTGCGGAGCCTGAAACCCTACATACGGATAATTTGTCGGGAAAAGATTGTTGTACACCATGATTTACCCCTCCTGTTTTTTCCAGTAATATACCGGAACCTCATCCCCGGAATCCCATGCGTCCCAGTAATCGCCATCGACCACCGCCACTGCATGGTTCCCGGTACAGACCACATATGTCCCTGCCGGATAATCCCGGCAAAACTCACGCACCGTGTAACAGTCCGGGCAGGTGTTGGGCAATGTGCCGCGTTTGTATCCCAGCGCCTGCAGATATTTGCCCCAGCTTTTATTGCCGTCCGGCATATCTTTTACCACGCTGCCGGCAAGGCAGATCCCCCAGTACGTTTCGTCCCAGCTTTGCTGCTCCGCTTTACTGATGGCCCGCACCACACAGTCCCTTACCATGTTCCCTGCCGGATTCGGATTATAATACCTGTACATGACTCCTCCCACCTGCGTACACGTTGCGTATTGCGCGTATCGCGCGCGTAAATACAAAAGGCACCTGCCGGATCGTCTCCGGCAAGTGCCTCTTTAACTGGTACTATTATAACACAGATTTCACGGAAAAAAGTGTCACACTTTTTTAAATTTGAAAGTTTTTGTGGATAACTTATTTCCGTTTTTTCAACTTCCGGTCAAAAAGCGTTTTCGCAATGTACTCCCGCAGGTCTTCCGGATTGCTTAATTCGTAGTCGTCCACCGCGAACCGGGCCGTGTTGAAAATAGCATCGGTCAGAGTATCGCTGAAGCCGGTCCGCGTGTTGCCCGCCTTAACACAGTCGCGCACCAGATCCAGCACATCAATCTTATCGCTTCCCTGTGTAATCTTCAGCAGGTCTTTGCCCACCTGCACGTATCTGTCCACGCTTCCGGAAATGACGCCTACGCCCCGGCCGCCGTACATCTTTCCTTCAATCACATAGGTATTGAACAGATCGGCCATCATATTAATGCCTGGGAACCCTGCCGCAGCTCCGGAAATAATGTTCTTCGCGCTTTCTTTGGCGAATTTATATTCGTCATCGTCATCATCCCCGGTCCCTGCCAACACATCCGGCAGCTGCCGCATCCACGTTTCCACCAGGGCGCCCAGCAGATAATTCATCAGGATGGCCCGTACAAATCTCCCGTACCTATACCGGAACCAGAACTTGCTCTGTTCCCGCTCCGTCGTGTATCGGATGTTGCCTTCCGCATCTTTCAGCACATTCCCATCAGCATTCCGCAAAGCCACTTTCTCATTGCCGTAATTTTTCCCCTGCAATTTTTGTTCGTAATGTTTGCTCCAAACCGCATTCATCATCGTATTCGCAAACGTAAAGAACGGTGTCAGCAGTTTCACGAACTCATTCCGGCTGCGCTGTACCGCACTGGAATCCACAGCGCGGCTGCTGCCAAACACTTTTGTCACCCGGCGGGTCGCCTCATAATTTGCCGTCTCCCGGGCCTCCGCTACCGGCACTCCCTTGGCAATCTCTTCTGAAAATGTCTGTTCAAATTGCCATTTATACAGCGGCATGGAAACCATCATGTCCGTTTCCTCAATCAGCTTGTTTGCGTATTTGTTGACCAGATAATCCATCTCCGCAAGCTTCCCTCCCGTATATTTATCTGCAGCGTTTGCCAGTTTCCCTGTTAAGCCTTCATGCCGGTTCAGGAACTTTTCCTGCTGCGCATTCAGGTCCCGGTCCATATTGGTGGCGCGGTTCCGCATGAATACGGAAAGATCCAGTATCGTATTGCGATTTTTTGTCCAGTCTTTATAAAAGTCCGCTATGGCCGACAGCGCATTTCCGGTCCCGATCTCCTGGGCCATGTACACCACGTTGGGCAACGTGTTCAAGAGCGCCGTCATCGTCCGGTATGCCATAATAGCGCTGACTGTTTTGCCTCGCAGTTTTGCCGCATATTTTTCAAGCCAATGGTGCGGCTGAATCGGTGGCGCCCAGCAGTTCAGCACATATTCGTTAAGCATTTTGAATGTGCCCGTCCCGCAGGCCCGCTCAATCATATCTTTCACCGACGCATCGTTCAGCACCTTATAGGCATCTCGAACGGCCATACGCGCATGCACCAGATGAATCTGAGCTTTGATATGCCGGCTGGCCACATCCAGCGACAGCTTCAGCGGCCCCTGGTTCAGCTTTTCATTGTCAGAACGGTTCTTTGTTTGCCCAATGCCCGCACCGAACACGGCTGCACCGGCGATTTGTTTGGCCTCTTCCATCTGTTCAAACTCGCTCTGCCGGCTGGATTTCCCGCTGTCTTTCACAATTGGGTAATACCCGCCCTGCATCTGCAGCGTTTCCCCATCCGGCAACGTTACCGTGAACGCATCCGCTTTCACCCTGTTCAAGGGTACGCCCAGGCTCTTTTCCAACACGCCGGAAACCGGGTCCGCGAATGTCCCGATATGGTCCCACATGGCCTGCACGAACGCCCAGTCCTTTTTCGTCAGGTGAGTCTGGAGGATCTGCATCAGTTCATTGCTACGGATTTCAATATCCGAAGACGTCACACTGTCAAACAGACCCACAATCAGGCGGGCCCGGTTCAGCTTGTTGCCCCAGTTAAGCGCCATGCAGATTAGATGCTCTTTGGTGATATCCGTATCTGCCCCGATTTGCAGATTGGTTTTGATCCCGTCTTTTCCTTCCACCATGATGGGATCGTTCACCATGGCCCGCAGCTCTTCGTGGGTATACATATCATACAATGCTTTTTCCGCTTTCGCTTCCTGTTCCAACGCTTTTTCTTCCGCTTCCGCTGCGCTATACAGAATACGGTAAATGTATTTTACGAACGGCCCGTCCTTTCCACCCAGGATCGAAAGGATCCTTTCCGGCTTCAGCAGGCTGTTCATCATGTCACCGATGTCGCCTTTGATTTCATTGATCCGTTGGTTCCCGACTTCATAATCCGTATGACTCTCATAACCAGCTACCATCTCTGCCCGGACCGTATCCATGTCTACGTCCAGCGTCAGCAACCGGTTTTTATTTCTTCCCATCGTATATAAAATCTTCAACACCTTATCCAGCTCTTCCAGTTCTCCCATGGTCAGCTGCTGGTAGTTCTCAATCTGTTTGCCACGGGTATCTGCCGACGCCAGCTGTATGATCCAGTTCGGCACTTCATCCTCAAATTCATGTGCTTCCCGGAGTTCATTCAGCAACTGCACGAAAGACTTTTCTGTTGCCGGCGCGATGGCATCCGTCGTCCGCAACCCTACCACATACATCAGATGGTTATGGAAGTACCGCATGTCAGCATCCGCTTTAAATTTCGGGTCCGCCATGCGCTTGGCCCTTGCGTACATACCGTCCCTGCCGTTCAGCAGCTGGTCCAGCCGCTTCCGGTTCTTGATGGCCAGCGCCGTCATAAAATCATACAGGGCCTGCTGCATCTTGGCGCTGATGGCGTTCCGGTATTCTATTGTTCCATTTTTAATTCCCTTGCCCTGCGACTTGCTTAATGCGTCCCAGGCCGCTTTCCCTTCCGCAAACGCCTGGCGCTGCCAATGGCGCGGGTTCGTTGCCGCCGATATCGGCTGCCTGTCCATCTGCGCCTGCGCTTTCAACCGTAACGCTTCCACCTGCCCTTTTGTGGCATCCCGGACGCCGCGCACCCAGTCTTTGTTCCGGACCACCATGTCTTTAATACGCTGGTACTCCTTCAGCAGCCGGTCCACTGCTTCCTTGTCATCCGGATCCAGTTTTGCCGCCGCGTCCTCAAATTCTTTGAGCATGGCAAATTCTTCTGCCTTCCAGCGTTCCGCGTATTTCAGTTCCTGTATCTTCTTTTTAACAGCTTCCCAGCTTTCTTTTTTCAGGTCCCCCAGCGCGCCGTCCAAATCTGTGAACGCTGCCTGCAGTTTTGCCGGTATCTCATTATATGCCTTTTCCCTTGCCTGTAAAAACAGCGCTTCCAGTTCGGACAGCCTTGCATTATATACACCGGAGTTCAAGGCCTCTTCTGCCATCTTGTACAGCTCTTCCTGTGACGGCATCGCTTTTAGCATCTGCGCCCTGGCCAGCGACACTTCCCGTTCCACTGCCTGTTTCAAACTTCCTCCGGCTGCATACAGCGCTTCTTTGTACATCGCTTCCCGTTTTTCCAGGCTGTCTGCATCGGTTCCAAATTCGCAAATATCCAATGCGGTTTCCATCGAATTGCCCTGGGCCAGCAGTTCTTCACACACAAAGCACGGAATGTTCTGCATTTCCAGTGTCGACGCCTCCCTGACATCTTTCAATTTTTTGTCCAAATCTTTCAGGTTCTGCTGTTCGTACTGTTTCACCAGCTGGCGCAGCATTTTTTCTTTTGCCTTTTCTTTGCCTTCCTCCTGCCAGCGTTCCCGCATGGCCGCCACGTCATCCGTCAGGATATCCGGGTCCAGCTTTTTCAGCCGGGCGATATTGTTGGCCGCCGCCAACGCTTCTATCTCTTCGTCGCTGGCGATCATACGCGCCATGATGGCTTCTACTTCCGGTGTGGCACGTACGCCTGCGCCGGTCACATCCCGGTAAATGTTCATCAGCCATTTCTTAAACTGGCGGAACGCGTACTTTAATCCCCGGGCCGGCGCTTCCCCTGTCCACAGGTATTCTTCAAATCCACGGGCAAAACGTTCCTGCGCCCACACATTCTTCAACCGTTCGGCTTCCTGCATGTTGCCGGCAGCCACTGCCGCCTTAATTGCTTCCTCCCTGCTCCTAAACTCTGCTTCGCTGGACGTGCCTTTGTATTCATCCGCCTGCCCCGGCCGGTACTGCGCCCAGTCCATGATCGTCTTCAGGTCTTTTGCTTCCCTGCCGTTCGGATCAATGCCGGCAATCTCCTGCAGGTCCATCAGGAACATATGCGCCATCTCATGCACAAACGTGCTCTGGTCAGCACCTTCAAACAGGGATATCAGACGTTGGCCACGGTCGTTTTCTGTAATGGAGCCTTTCAAGCGTGGCTGCTGATAGTATTGGACATGCTCACCGGCCATCTGTAAATAAATATTCCCGCTTTCCGGATCAAACCCTACATTACGGCCAGTAGCATCCTTAATTTGGTTGGAAGCAAATGGAATCGCTACGTCATGAACCTGTCCGCCATTCTTCCCGCCTTTGTCAAGAATCCCGTCGTGTCCTTTGGATTTCAAAAGGTCCGTTACCCAATCTGGAATGCTCGTCCAGGCGTGAGTGGTTCCTGCTTCATAATCAGACTTTACTCTTTCCACAAACTGTGCAGGAGTCTGTCTGCCTTTATCCCACATATCAGAAACATTCCCCTGGTATTCTTTGGCTGTTTTGCTTGCTTCCTCTAAATCTTTGATGAATTGCTCATCAATGTTATTGGTATTAAAAGGGTTGTGAACGTTTAAGTAAACCTCAAACACGCCGGAAACAACTTTATTCGGATCAAGATATTCAACGTCTGCTTTCACTCCGGCAAGTTTTAATACCTCTAAAAACTTTTCCTCGCTACCCCAAATGTTTCCATCTGTCAGCCACTCATCTACAAGGGCCTGTAAAACATTGCCGTTGCTGTTTTTGATTTTGTACTCAAGGTCGCCCACACCATAAGTGACATTAGGGTCAAAAATGATGTTGTCCGCTTCGTCATCAAACGTAACGTGTCCGGCAGTCTTTCGTATTGCGTTCTTTTCTTTTGTGGAAAGATGGTTCCAATAATCAACAATATTTACCTTTTTGCCGTTGGGAAGCGCAACTGTGAATTGATCTTTATATTCACTTGCTTCCCTCTGTAAGCTTGTATCAATCTTATCTTTTGAATAATTGGTAGCGATTTCCTTACTGCTGGTAAAGAAAGCCATCGGTCCGGACGTAGCACGTTCCGGTAGGAAAGTATCACCCACACGATCCATCCGTTGCGTTCCATGATAGAATGGTCTCGGCTCGCCATTTTTATCGACTATTTTTGAATAATTATTGATTTTTTCAGCTATTCGTGATATATTTAATGTATCGAAAGTAGAGGTGGCTTGGTGAAGCTTTCGGGCTTCCCCCTGCACTTTGCCCTCTACTTTTTTTAATTCCATTAATTCAATACTGTAAATTTTGCGACCGGCATTTTCAGTAACTTTCACAGTAAAAGTTACCAATGCCGGTTCATTATTTTCAGCCATGAATAATGAAGAGAAATGCTCAATTCCTTTTATACTGTCATTATGATCCTCCCGTTCATTTGTTTTAATGGAATTGGAAAACAGCTTTTCGATATTGAGAACGGCTGTTAAATGTTCCTGCATAGAAAAACCATTTCTCTTACTTTTGTTAATTGCAGCATCACTGGCAACTTTTCCTAATCCCTTATGGCTAAAGGAAGCAATTATATTTTCCTCTACAGATTTTAACTGTTTTCCTTTTAACGATTTTATATATTCATTTACGTCTTTTCTCTCACTTGCCCTTCCTTTCGGATACGCATTGGCAATATACTCCCAGTCCCCGAACCAATTCTTAAAAGCAGGCGTGCGAACAGTAACCCACTGGTCTTCCGTTAGATTGGTGGGTTCTCCATTTGGTGCCTTCATCCATTGGTCTGATCCTTCGTACTGTTTCCGTACTTCGGCTTTTTGCCTCTCAAATTCTGCCGGCGATACCTGGAACAACTGCGCGGCATTCTGCATTTTTTCCTGCACAGCATTTACATCAATCTTCAACCGTTCACGGATAAAGTCTTTAGCCGTGTACGGTTTTTGTTTTATCCGGGAAAACACTTTGGCCATGTTGTCCGCATACCGGGCCAGCAGCAACGCATTTAACCTTCCTGCTTTCTGTACTTTTTCATTATTGCTGGTGCCCATCCACCGGATCGCCGCGTCATACACTTCCAGCCCTTCTTTGGACAGCGTGGCCGTCGCTGACATCTCGCTGGGCCGCAACTCCTGCAGCCGGTCTTTGATAGCCCGCAGCGCATCCCGTTCCTCTTCCAGTTTGTCCAGCCGCTCTGCCACACCGGCAAAGTATTCCCTGCTTTCATCTGTGTTGTTCTGATAATCCGGCAGCCCGTACCGGGGATCCTGCCGGCCGCTGGCAATATCCATGGCCAGATTGATCAGTCCTTCATTACTGGGCGCCCGTCCATAATCCGCATAATAATTGCTGTACCACTGGTCGTTGTTACTTACGCGCGCACCGGTGGCATTGCCTTCCGCATCACGTACCAGCGTCACGCCCTGTTTCATGCCGTGCCTTAATTCACGCAGCACCGGATCAATAATTTCATTGATTTCCGCATTGACCGCATCCAGCCGGCGCTTAAATTCTGCCTGGGGGTTTTCATAATTTGCTTCGATAATTTCCCTGGCCAGCCGTGCCTGCTCCGTATCCGGGAACCGTGCAGCAATAATATTATCCACAGATTTTTTAAAAGTCTTGTCTTCATACGCCTGCAGGTCCTTCAGCTGCGTGCTGGCAATCTGCAGCGCTTCTTTATGCTGCGCCCTGGTCACTGCATCCAGGCTTGTGGTCAGATTATCCGTAATGGCGTTTTTCTGATCGTCCTGCAGGTCCATCTGCATCAGCGTAGACGTCTTCACCTGCAGCATGCCGGAACCATCCATGCATACCGCCAGTTCGTCAGCTGATATATTATTGGCCTGGGCGATCTTTTTCACCAGTTCCTGCCCACCTTCCTGCTGGGCCAGCATTTTTACATCTACAAAACCATATTCCATTCCGGCTTTCCGGTTCTGTGCATCCAGCAACGTGGACACAACTTCCGGTGCCTTATCTTGCAGTTCTTTAATATTCTGTTTGTTGGCCCACACTCCATTTAACACTTCACTGTAGTGGGCATTTTGCATGGCTCCCTGTATTCTGGTATCATTTACCACCTGGCGCACACGGGAACGGAAATTCAGCGCGGCCCGTGTATTCGCGATAGGATGACCTAAAAAGCCGATTAAACCAAACCCACCGATGGCAGACAATGCTTCCAGCATCTCACCGGTGGATTCCTGTAATATAGTATCTAAAGATTTTACATCTGCTTCCCTGCCATTGACCAAAACCTGGGCTACGTTCTCTACGATCCTATCACTGAATGCCTGTTCAAATTCTTCCGCTGCGTCTGCCCCCAAAGAAATAGCGCCTGCCTTGATGCTTTCCCTGATTTTTACGGAAGCATATTCTTTCACGCCGGCTTTTGCGGCTTCCAGACTTGCGCTCTTTTTTATGATTTCGCTCAATGCCGGTGCGGTACTCTTGCCAAATATAGCCCCGCCAATCCGGCGCAGGCTGTAATCCTCCAGCACCGCCTGCGGTACTGCCTGGGCAATAGCGATCATGCGGGCCTGCTCAGGTGTATATACAGGTTTTCCGTTTTCATCCGTCCGCGTTACCAATTCTTCATATTGCTGCGGCGCAATCATGGCGGCCATAATACCTACGCCTGCCACGTCCGCCACTTTTTGCAGCCTTCCTTTTGTGGCCACTGCTTCCACAACATGCGGAATGCGGGATATAATCATCATGGCTGCGTTCTCTGCAGCACCGCCCAGCATGGCTCCTGCCGTTCCTGTTACGGAATTGTAGTTATAACGCGGCAGGTTCCGCAGCACGGCATCATATTCGTCAATTTCCGCCTGTTCTTCTTTGGAAGGCATACGGGCGCCCAGCATGGCCTTGCCCCATTCCCAACTTTTCCCGAAGCTGTTCGCTGCCCGGCGTCCGCCAGTATAGATGCTTCCAAAAAATCGCGTAAACGCATTATCGTACACATCATTGATGGTCTGTAAACCGTCCATGTTCCCCAGCACCATGGCCGCCGCTGCCGTACCATTATTTTTTTGTACCTTTGCCAGTCCCGGGTTATCCGCGTAGATTTTGGCCATGTCCATATTGCCATAGGCGTCCTGATATTTTTTAAACTTGCCCATGCGTTCCACGCGTTCCGCTGCTAATGCTGCCTTTACCCACAGCTCCCTGTCGTTGGCTAAATTACTTACATCAAAACCCAGCCGGTCAGAAATACGTTTAATCTCTTCGTTCTTTTTGTTCGGGCTGTAAAAAAAGCTTTCGTACAGCTGGCTATGTTCCAGTTCCGTCGCATTGCTCAAACCATGGATATAATCTTTTGCCGCGCTCTTCGCCAAATATGGCAATGTCATCTTTTTGCGTTCTTCGTCCGATGCCGTACTAAAATCATACAGATATCTTGCCGCATCTGCCAACGGCTGTACACCAGCTGGTGCTGATGGCATTTCCGGTGGCTGTGCCAGACTTTCTGCAGCAAAATCCATGATATTGCCCAGCACTCCCTGCTTTATTGGTTCCGGTTCCGATGGCATATTTACAGGATTTGCCATAATCGGATTCCCTGCCTCATCATTCCCGATATTTGTCAGGTGCTGTTCGTCCACATGGATATTATCCACCCTGTCATTATATAAATCATCCCCGGTCCCTGCCGGCGGTTCCCCGGTCAGGTTGTTCCGGTAATAATTGAATGCCCGCTGCATCTCCTTTTTCTTTTCTGGATCCATAAATCATTCCTCCCTGATCACCATTTCCAACGGTTCCCCATTTAAAATGCGGTCCAGCTGCGCATCGGTTATCCTGCGCTGCCTGCCGTCTCTTAATATGATGTCCTTTAACCCGTTGGGATTTTCATGCATTTCCATAATGCCTACGCTGGCCAGCGTGGCGTCGCTTACTTTCTTTTTGGATGTCCTGGACCATGTGCCGGGCACCGTATACGTTGCACTGTCCAGCAGTGCCGCAGCTCCCACTCTTGCCATGTAATCCACTTCCGGGTCCTTGCCGTTGTTCTGTCTGCGGTATTTGTCAAGTTCATAAATCAATTTTGCTTTTACGTTGTTCCACACATATTCTTTGTTTTTGTCATGATACCCCTGCATGACTTCGCTTTTAATGGCGTTCCAGTTATATTTAAACGGCCCTTCCCCTGCGTTTCTTTGTTCTATCAGCTTCAGCGCTTTGGCTTTGTCTGCATCCCTGACATTATTATCCGGATCGTTTATGTATTCCAGCACGTCTTCATTGCTGTACCCGCTGGTGGTCATCATATTGACCATGGTATGTTCAAATAACGGATCTGACTTGCCACTTCCGGTTCCGCTGCTTCCGGATGCTTTGCCGGCCGCCGTTGCGAAACTATTGGCCACCGTGGTCAAACTTCTGAATAATTTTGGATTGTTGCCAGCATACTCTATTACCTTGGCCCGATATGCTGCAGGATCTGTAATCCCATCTTTGTACATCTGGAAAAACTCTGCTTCCACTGTTTCCGTAACATTGTTTATTGATTGTCTTTCAAACCCTTTGCGCAGGCTTACCTCCTGCTGGTACGCCGCCCACAGCTTTTTCTTTTCTTCTGGGGAAGCTGCCTGTCCCTGGGGACGTGCAAACCCGGTTATGGAATAGGCATTTAATTTAATCGGTTTTACCCCGCTGGTCCCTGATTGATACACCATCCCCGTTTGTGCATCGTATATGCCTACATGGGATGTGTCATCCGCATCCTTATCACTGCCCGGCTTCCACCAAAACACAATATCGCCGGTGCGCGCTTTGGTTACATCCGTAAACGTGCGCCCGGCGTTCTTTAATTCTTTCCATGCGGTCGGCGCCCATGTGGGTATCGGTTTGAAACCGCCTGCCATCAGCGCCTTGTTGACGCCTATCGTGCAGGTGTTTGGCCCCATGCTCATGCCATCCGCTGTTGCTTTTTTGAACCAGCCCAGCGCAGATTCATTGTTGCCATTGCCGGTAAAACTATCCGAAAAGATATGGTTATAGGCCGCTTCTATATTGTCCCCAAACTGTGCGAACAGGCTCTTGGCTGTAACCTCCTGCAGGTTTGCCAGTCTGCTCTGATATACATTCTTGGCGTAACCGGTCAGCGTTGCCGGGTCCATGGCTTTCCCGTATTTTTCAATATATGTTTCTGCCGCATTGATATTTCCGCTCGCGTACGCCCGGTTTATCACCTGCTGGGCGATCTGCCCGGCAATACGCCGGCGCTGTTGTTCCACCACTTCCGTTCCCTGCCCGGCATAATAATTGTCCACATTTGCCAGCGCCCCTGCCATGGCGTCTTCCACCATGGCTGCGTCTGCATAATTATCTGCCGCGAAACGCGCCTGGTTATCAATGCTGTTGCTAAATGTCACATCCCGGTACTTCTTGCTTTCCGCGTACATATGGTTCTGGACGTTTGTCATCCGCTGCGCATATGTCCGGCCGGCCATGTTGTCAAATTCCTGACGGCCTGCATTGAAATTGAATTTATATTTTTTAGCTATTTCATCCCGTATCTGCTTTTCCTTTTCTTCAAACACGGACGTGATACCGTCCGCGCCTTTCATCTGTGTGTGCAGCAGCCCGTCCTTATCGTTATACAGTACATCGTTCAGTCGCTGTGTGTATTCGTTGTTGGCCGCCGTGGCCGTAGTCTTGTCAGCATCCGCCGCCTGTTTGAACAGCACTGCATTCACCGCGCCCACGCCTTTGCCCAGCGCATTGATGCCCTGTCCCGCCAGTTCCGCTGCCGCCCCTATGTTATGCGGCACGGCGATCTTTCCGTCGCCGCCCGCCGTCTTCTGTACCTGTGGTGTGTATACCGGTAACTGCATGGCCTTACCCTCCGAACGTATATAATTTTTTTGTCGGCGTCCAGCCGATATCATAAAGTTTTTGCGGTTTTAAGGCGATGCCGCCCAGCCCGATCTTTGCCTGTGCCGGCAAATCAAATCCCATGGTGTTGACGCCTTTCATCATGGTATCGGACGCCTGCGCCGCATAACCTGCCGCCGTCGGCGTGCTGGCTATCCCTGCGCTGGTGCTTTTTGCCGCTGCCGATGTGCTGGATGCCGTCTTTAATCCATACAGAGACGCTGCCCCGGAAAGTAATGTGCCCCACTGCGCCATGGATCCGGCACGTTTTGCCGCCGCTGCCTGGGCGCGGTACGATTCTGCCTGGTTCCGGTAGTTCACTTCTTTGATGTAATTGTTATATACGGCTTCCCGCTGGTTCCCCAGCAGGTTCTCGCTGTCTTCCTGCCAGGCGTTCGTCGTCGCCACCTGCATGTCCATTGCGGTCCCCATGCCTCCTGCAATCCCGGACGCGCCTGCCTCTGCCCGCTGCGCTCCTTGTACCAGCCTGCGCCGGTTGTCCGCTTCCCGCTGTTTCTGCCCGTACTGTTCGGCGATCAGTTCCCCCTGCCTGTTCTGCAGCTTCGCATTCTGTTCCGCCGCTTCCGCCTGTGCTTCCGCCGTCTGCACCGCTGCTTTTGTCTGCTGGTGCTGGGACGCCATCTGCATGCCTGTCATCAGCCCTGTCAGTGCCATCGTAATGCTGCACATTTTTTTCACCTCTTCACATCACTTAAAATAAACGGGATAAACATCTCCCTGTGTTTCCCTTTTTCTTCCGGCGGCAGCAGCCTCGCGCCCAGATGCCGTATGTACCGGATGCTCGGTTCGTTGCCTATCCAAATATAATTACACAGCGGGCCTACCTCATAAATCCATTGTTCACAGAATTGTTTCCCATAATAGACCAGCGCCCTGTTGTGCCTGTATGCCTTTTTCGTCCCCAAAAACCATACCGGCGTGGCCATTGTCCCTGCCACTTCTATTTGTCCGGCTGCTATTCCGGTAACGGCCAGCAGGTTGTTTTCCTTGTCCCGCACAGCGTAACAGTACCGGCTGTTGGCGATGCTGTCAAAAACCGCCTGATCCGGATGCACCGGCCCCATCAAGAGTTCCATAATGTCCGGCTTCCGCATGTCCTGCATCAGCTCATTCACCAGCGCCTTCGTCGGTACTTTAATCCTCTTAAACTTAACCACCTAACGTCACCACCCTTACGATGCTGCTTAAATTGAACGGATACGGGCTGCTGTGCGTGATCACCACACGCCCCGTATCTTCAAACCCTCCGACCGGCACATTGGGAACCGTCACATGCTTGTCCCCGCTGTACAGCTTCACCACCTGGTCGCCAAACTCATCAAAATTGATATGGTCCACCAGCGTTTCCGTCACACCGATCTCACCGCCCAGGCTGTCCGTCAGACGCAGGATCGCTTCCGATACTTTCTTTTTTCGTCCCTGCATGGTGCCGTCCCGCATCTGCACTTCAATGTTTGGCAGTTCCATGACCGTCTTGTATGGCATCCCTACCACAAACTGTTCGCATTTTATTCCATCCGGCAAAGCGACCACACCGTTTGCGTCACATTGCAGCCCCGCATGATGGTCCCCGTCTGCCAGCACGTCCACCTTGCACCCTGCCAGGTGCGCAACTGTAACCGTGTTCACGTTTTCTTCCGTCAGTATATTCACGGAATTATCCAGCAGTATATGTTCTTCCGGCTCTGCCAGTTCTTCGATGAACATGCCATTGCCCCGGCTGACCATGAAATATACACGTTCTCCGTCCGGGGAAGCTATCGCGCAAACATTTTTAATGCTTCCATTGGTTATAATACGGCTCCATGCGTATACCTTCTGGTCTTTCACATACGTGAGGCATGCGCAGGTCCCGTCCTGCATCACAAAGAACAGCATGCTGTCCGGTTCCTGTTTATAGGTGGCGTCCACAATCGTCGTTTCTTTTGTGATATGCTTGGCCAGCAATGTCAGGTCCGCGCCGTCATAACTGTCCGACGCGTAATTGTACTGCATGTCCCGCACGGTCTTGCCGCGCCGCTGCACATAGATGATATCGCTGCCGATTATGACCGGTTCCACATCCGTACACCCCCGGAACGTCTGCAGCTGCGGCGTCACTTTTGTTGGCGTCACCGTGCTGCTGCCGGATATGATCCATTCGTTTCCTTCCGTCATGACGATCAGGTCCGACGTGGCTATCAGATGCAGGATCCGGAAATCTTTCCGGCTGATAAAACTCAACGCGATAGCCGAATCATCCGTCAGCGTCCCACTAATTTCTTCCGTCCCGAAATTCAGGTAATCCCCTGTCCGGCTCATCCATACCATGTACGGATATTTTGCGTTTGCCGCAAAGCACAGCCTGTCCTGGAAGAACCCCACGCATGCCGGATACCCGTACGATGGCGACCATGGGCCAAAGGCATAGGCATCACTGGCGGACGTGGAAGCCAACTGGTCTACCACGGTGCCGGTCATGTGCGTGCCATCGGTGTAGCCCGTCAGCTTCACCGTGCCTTTGTGTTTGTATGGAAGCCGCGTCAGGTCTATGGTCACGCTGCCGCTGGTGATCGTACCGGTTACCCGGATATACGTCGGTTCATCAAACGTTCCTGTCTCCGACGGGTTATAATCGCTGTTACTGGTGTATGTCCGTAAGGTCTTCCAGTTTAAATTATCCTTGGAATACTCCACGTCGAAGCTTCCCGCCCATGTACCGTGGGAAATCACCTTCCAGCCATTGGCGCCGGACAGCATAGAAGCGCTGGTATCCGTCGGCGTGACGGAATCCAATTTCAGAGTCTCTGTTACCGACGGCATATCATGGGTCAGCCGGATCCAGTTGCCCACCTGGCCGGAAGCAAAGATACCGCTGCTGGCGGTCAGCGTCACTGTGCCTGACGTGGCTGACGCGGATACCGTTACGCCTTCCGTCTCCGTCATCACATCATAATAACTGGCGTCCAACACCATGTCCGCCATGGTCCAATTCGTATCGCTGTGCCTTGTCAGAACCTGTACCGGATGGTTCCCGCTGGCGATAAACATCACATCCGCCGACTGGGCAAACCGCAGCTTATGCAGTTCTCCCCCAGAGAACGGCGTGGATACTGTGGCTTTTTTTACCAGTGTATCGCCGTCCGGTGCATACACGCGCAGGTATGATTCCCGAAACTCCAGCAGGTAGCTGGTATCCGAATCCACGGCAAATTCCTGCAACAGTTTGTATCCTGCATCTGTTGTATAGGCGTATTTCAGTCCTGGTCGCCGGTACGCGCTGCCATAGGGACGGATAAAACAGTTCTCTGCCTGCAGCAGCGCCGCCTGGTATTTGTCCAGGTCAACACGGGCCGCTACTTCCGGCGATATCTCCCCGGCCGCAAAGCTGGCCTGCATGATGTACATCCTTCCGTCAGCCATCCCAACGCCCCCTCACGTACGCGCTTACATATTCCGGTTTTTTGTGTTGTTCCTGCATGGTCCTTGTCTTCGCCTGGTTCAGCATCGCTGCTCCTTCGTTCTTCATCTGCTGCCCAAGGGTTGCCGAACCTGCCAGCGGTAATGCAATCGCGCCGGCTACGAAATAGCTTAACGCCGTCTGGAAATCCGGCGAAAAAAGCCCCACATCTTTAACATCATATGTGAAATCTATATAGGCGCCTGCCAAATTACAGACGATTGCTTTCGTGTTGTCATTTATATTTACAATGTCGTATGGGTTCTCCACGCTGCCCGTCTCTTCGTTATACACCTGCCGCACCATCAGGCAGTCATTCGGATAGGCATAGACGTAATCCCAACCCGGTACTTTAACGTTTAGCCAGGACAGCTTTTCCGTTCTTCTTGCAAATCCCCAGTTATATTCTGTCAGCAGCCAACGCCGCTGCATATCGTAATGTATCTTCAGCGTGCGTCCCAGTTCGTTCTGGTCCGACACGGATGTCACCGTCCCTTTGCCTATATGGTTCAGGGCCGTATTGCAGATGTCAGTAATGTTCATGATGTTGCCTTTCTTTTTAAAAAAGGGCTGCCATGCGACAGCCCTTTGGTTTGTTTTACATCACAGCGGCAGGTCTACGTCGGTCACAAAACCAGCGGTAATCTTGCCATTTCCGGTCACGGAAGCGGAACCGGTCAGTTTCAGGCGGTAGAATTTCTTGCCGCCGTAAGGAATGCGTTCTTTTACCACGGTGCCCAGGGAACCGATGGGAACATAATACGTGCCCAGGTCCACCACGTTGCTGCCGAAGCCTTCCGCGTCACAGGTCTGCAGCACTACGGTAATGTTGCCTCCGGCGGTCGCCGCTTCGGAAACATTGATGAACAGGAACGGCGGATCATACGCGCTGCCGCCGTTGCCGTTGCCCACTACATTGTCAGAATACGCGGCGGTCGTACCGTACGTGCTGGCCGCCTTTTTGTTCAAAAACATATTTTCATAATCAGGAATCATGGTGTTATACTCCTTTCTTAAAAATGTTTAAACTAAACGATCTGGGATTCCGCATCAGAGATGGCGTCCAGTTTCACCACGCGGTTGCCTGCGAACCGGATCACCGGGATGCCGCCTTCGATGGTGTCACGGGTCACATAGGAATTGTTCTTGTCCATCAGGAACAGTTCCATGACCGTGTACAGTTCATTGGATACATACCAGATCCCTTTGTCCGGACGGCGTACGCGGTTCTTTACGGTCAGGAAAGAACTCAACGCTGCCAGCTTCTGGGCTGCCGTGCCGGTCTTGAACACGCCGCTGTCAATGTTACGGATCGCGCCGACAGCGCGGTAGTCGCGTACCGTCAGGCCGCATTTCCAGTTGAACAGGGAAACCATCGCCTGGAATTTTTTTCCGTCGCGGTCTTCCACTGTCTGTTCGCCCAGGTCCCTGTGATCCAGGCCTGCCATAGCTCCCTTCGGGTAAATGCCGGTGATGCTGCGGGGACCCCAATCCACGAAAAACGCAGAAGTCAGCGCATTGCCGGTGCCGCCCGCGTCAACGGTGGTATAGCCGGGTTTTGTCGGATCGGTCACGGACAGGACCCTGTGACGGATGTCCAGCCCGTTGAACGTATCCGGATCCAGTTCGGTATTGCCATAAATAACCATCTCTGCCAAAGTCTGGCCAAAGCCTTCAATATGCGCCATGTCCTCATTGCGGCGGGCCATTTCTTTGTCAGATGCCAGCGCCAGCCATTCCACGTCCACTTCGGAACGGGCTTCCAAAATCACGGAGGTATCCGTAATCTGCTTTGTGTCGCTTTTTGTGGGAGCAATACCTCTGTTGATATAACGGATGGACGGTCTGGGAATGCTGTTGCGCATCGTGGTCCGGTTGCCTGTGGTCAGGTTGCCTTCGACCCAGGTCATATCATCCAAAATCGGGTTGGACGCTGCCAGCACTTCCATAATCTCATCCAGTTTGCCATTGCCGTCGCTGCGCTTGCGCAGGTCGTTCAGCGTGAGACGATCCATTCCAATCGTTGCCATGTTTCATCATCCTTTCTTTTTTAACTTAAATTACATCTTTGAATTGTTGTACCATGTGTCACTTCCGGCGGGTTTTGCTGCCCCGCCCAGGTTCGCCAGCTTGCCCGGGTCGCTTTTTACCAGTTCGCCCATCAGGCGCATCACCTTGATCACTTCGATCCGGTTCCCGGCGCCTGTCTCATTCAGCGCCTTCCGGATGCCTGGCACCTGTTTTTCCACCGCTTCCAGCGCCGCCCCACACAGCTGCATGGTCTTGTCAAAATCCGCGCCCAGTTCCTTCTTTGCCGCTTCGCCCCAGCCTGCCACTTCTGCATCCAACTGCTGCTGCATGGCCTGTGCTACCTGCTGGCCGTACTGGATACCGTACGCCGCGATCTTGTTCGCCTGGTCGTTGGTCAGGTTCATCTCCCGCGCAATCACGGAAAAACCGTCCGCCAACTGCTGGTCCACCTGCATCCCTTCCGGGATCGCCGCTGTATAGTCATACTGTTCAGGCGCCCCTGCCTGTGCTGTTAGTTTTGTTTCCCCGCCCAGCAGCGTTCCTTTTGGCGCATCCTGCTGCGTAGTACCACCCTGTTTCGGCTGACCGTCCGCTGCCGGTTTATTATCCGGCGCAGTTTGCACGTTCTGCTGCTGGCCGTTCTGCGTGCCCTGCCCATCACCTGCGGGCTGCGTGCTCTGATTGTTCTGTGTCCCCTGCCCATCCGTGTTATTGTTGGCAGCATTGTCATTATCAGTAACCATCTTAATCCTCCATTTCTTTGGCTGCCTCTTCGCAGCGCTCTTCAAACTCCATCATTTCCATCTCTGCCTTGTGCAGCAGTTCCAGTCCTTTTTTTCCCAGCCTGCTTCGTACCAGTTCATACAGTTCACAGACCACGGACCGTCGGCCTTCCTTGAAAAACGTAGCGGAATTGCCGGTAAACGTGGCTCCTGTCAGCTGGCATGACTGGAACATCCGAAGCAGGAACCATCTCCCCTCTGGATTTTCCAGCATCCACTGCATCACGGCCGTGTCCTTGTTGATGATCTCTGTGTTTAATACCCGCTGGTATTCCGCCCGGCGGGTATCTTCTCCTGTGTTCGCCATGTACCGCATCATGCACCACTCATTCCCAGCCAGTCAGCCAGCGCCGGGTTCCCGTCGTTGGCCGCCTCTGTCGCGTTCTTCGCAGCCTGCGTGATGCCCGGCAACGCCTGGGCCATCTGCATGGCCTGCTGTTCCTGCTGGGCCTGCTGCATGGCTTCCTGCTCTGCCTGGATCATCTGCTGCACTTCCTCTTCGCTCCGGCGCATCGCTGCCGGCGCGCCTAACAGTTCCATGTATTTTTCCACGGTCGCCAGCGGGTCTATCACCTTCACCGCGTCCGGCCATGCCTGGGCGATCTGCAACGTGAAGGACACCGCCTGTTCAATGTTCACCAGCCCCGACATCTTCTGTGCCTGGGCCAACGGCGATATGTACTCAATTTTCATTTCCTTCCCGGACAGCGTTTCCAGCACGTCGTCCGGTATGGGCGGGAAGATTCCGCTGCGGTCCAGTATGTTGTACACGCGCTCCAGGATGTTATTTAAAAATTCATCTTGCAGTCGCTGCACCACCGGCCCCAGCTGCTGCAGCTTTTCCTGCTGCCGTTCCACAATCTCCCGCGCCGTCATCTGGCCGTTATCGATATTGTCCAGCATCAGAAACAGGTCCGCCGCATAGGCGCGCTTGATGTCATCTTTCGTCAGCGTGATCTCTGCCGACACATGATCGATATCCAGCCCCACCTGGAACAACGGCCGCACAGCCGAATTGGCATCGCTCATCTTGGTCATGCCGCCCGGGTACATGTTTACGCCGCCGTAGTTCATCACGTCATGCGTCACTGTCACCGGCGGTTTTACGCCCATCTCAATGCCCAGCAGCTGGTCTTTCTTCATCACCTGCAGCGCGTTCACGTCGCCTTCGGCAAACCAGCCCGGGCCTTTCCCGTACGCGTCCATCCCCGTGACGATGTACCGTGCCACCGGCACCGGAAATTCTTCAAAGCCGCCTACATACAGCCATTCGTTTTCGTTGCTTCCCTTCATCCAGTACATGGACCGGTACGGCATGTTCAGCCTGCCAATCTTGCCCGGTTCCCTGTCTTGGTTCGGTTCCACCAGCCAGTACACCGTGTATTTTTTATTGTCAAACCGGTTCTGCTCAAACTGCGCTTTATATCGCCACGGCAAGGCATCCTGCCCGAAGCTTTCCACAATCTGTTCCAGCGTCAGCCGGTACTTGCGCAGCAGCCTCTGCACCGTGCCGTCCCCGCCAACTTCCAGCGCGTAGGTCCCGATGGTCAGCGGCTGGAAGCGAACGCCGGTCTTGCTGTCCGGAAAGATCGCCAGCGGCGCCTGCCCGAACGGCAACTCCAGATAGCAGGAGTGCACGCTGTTATAAAAATTGCTGCCTGCCAAAACGGCCTGCATGATCTCCTGCCTTTGGTCCAGCACCTTCGTAGCGCCCACATCCTTGTTAAGTTCCGGATCTGAAAAGCCAAATTTGAACCACTGCCGGGACGGCGGCGTCAGCCCGCTCATGATACCGGCGGAAAAGACCTGCGCTGCCTGCCATGCTACGCCCTGCAGCATCTTATCGTCCCTGCGGCGCGCCGGGTTTGTGCTGTCCTGTGTGTCTTCAAATTCGCCGATGTACGGAAGCTGTAAATCCCGTATCCGTTTCCACCGTGTCTCCCACATCAGCCTGTCACGCAGCATGTTCTTGGCCTTGCTGACACATCGCTTTTTGTCCGGGTACACGGATACTTTTACATCCGACGCCTGCATGGCTGCAGTCGGCGCCCTTGCCAGAATCGTTTCTGCCGTAATCATAGCCACCTCATCCTAATGTCGTACGCTTGCCGGAATCGGTCAGCACGTTCCGGTCTTCCGCTACACGCGTAGCCGCATAGCCTTTCCGTCTCTTCTGTTTTGTTGCATCATCGGTCACCGTGTCCACATCCTGCGACGCGACCGGCGTCGGGGCCGGCGCTAACTTTTCCACTTTCGGCGGGTCCGGTGATTTAAAAAGGTTTCCACACATGTTACTGCTCCTTTCTTAAAGTCCAAAATTATATTCCGTGTTGGCCGTGGCCTGCTGCATCACAGACGCGGCCGCCACCGGGTACGCAAACGTCATTGCCAGCGCGTCCGCCCGGTCAGGGGAACGCCCCAGTATTTCTTTTATCTCTTCTTTCGGCTGCAATATGATCCTGCCATCATTGCTGAACCTATACTCTGTGACAGATAACTCTGTCTTCAACTCCGGATCGTTTGGTATGCATCCTCCCTGCGCCATCCAGTCTCTGGTCTTGAAATACATTTCGGCGCGCAGGTTTTTGAACCGTTTTGTGTTCTGTGCCTGCGATTCAAAATTTACCTCAATGACCGGGAAGCCTAACTGTCGTATCCTGTCTATGACACCGGCACCCATGGCCCCGACGTCGATAAACGTCGCGTCCGGATGGTGCTTGTTTATCAGCGCTACCGTCATGGACGCGACTGCCATCGTGTCCATGCCATGTACCTTTATGGACGGGTACGCCAACAGGCCGCGACGCAACTGGAACCTTGTATCATCATCGCCAAACCGGGCCACATCCACCGCCAGCACCAGCGGCATTCCTTCCACATGGTCTTCGGTGATGTTACGGGCTGCTGCCTTGTCCACAAGGTCTATCGGCAACACGATGTTGGACGCGCTGGCGGAAAAGTCGCATTCCAATTCCTGCCGCTTCTGTTCATCCGTCATATCCTTGCCCAGGTCGTCGATCTGTTCCTGCGTCAGCACGCCGCTTTCACTGGCCCGGTACAGGCAGGAAAACCAACGGTCCGGATCGTTTACGGCTTCCTTGTATTTCTCATAAAACTGGTTCTGCCCTTTCGGCGTTCCCACGATGTACGCAAACCCATCACGGTCCACCAGCATCGGCGCTATGATCTCACCGTACAGGCTGGGCCGTATCTGCGCAAACTCATCCAGTATCACGCCGTCCAGGTAATCCCCGCGCAGATTGTCCGGCTTGTCCGCGCCAATGATATAGATCCTTGTCCCGTCAGCACCTTCATGCAGCGTAGGGAACTCTACATACAATTCGACTTCGTTGACTTTCCGCCCGCGTATCACACGGGTAAAATATTTCAGCCATGACCATGCAATCTTTTTTGCCTGGTTTTTGTATGGCGCAACGTATGCGTATTTCGGCATCAGCTTCGTATTCTGCAACGCCTTCCGAACCATCTCATTGATGCAGCCTATCGTCTTGCCGAACCGCCTGTGGCACACCAGCACCGCTCTTTTTTTATGCTCCAACGCCGGGTGGATAACGTCCCGCCATATGGGCCTTGGTTTGTACGGGATGTCTATGACTTTAACCGGTCCGGCCTGCTGTCGTTTCACTGTCCTGCTCCCACCTGTAAGCCACCGGCCCGCCGTCCGCACCGGTCACGCTGTCCTCCTGTTTTGTGGTGTAGCCGTATTTGCTCATCCACAGTCCCGCCAGCTTCGTCGGGATCATGCCCAGTTCAAATTTTTCCCTGGTGTTCACTTCGCATTCCTCGCGTATGCGCGCGATGACGTACTCAAATTTAGGATTTTCATTGTAAGTGGTATAAAAGTTCTGCTCTGTCATGCCCAAAAACACAGCAAAACCCTTGATGGTGTAAGTGACGGAACGAATGACCTCGTTCATATCGTAATCGCCCGTCTTTTTGTTGTGGTCCCATACAATGACCGACCGGTTATCACACCGCTCTTTGTATTCATCCCACAGCTTCAGCATCTGCATCGGGCTTTTAATACGTCCACGCTGTCCCATCCGTCTCACCACCTTCCCATGGCGGGCGCAGCGGCCACCGGGCAGGAGTTCAAAACCCGGGCGGTCCACGGCCGCTTTGACGCCCATAAATACAAAAGGCACCTGCCGTGTTTACGGCAAGTGCCTTTGTTACTGGTACTATTATACCACAGATTTTACGGAAAAAAGTGTCACACTTTTTAGAATTTCAGATTTTTTTCCTGCGCCTTCAACCCGACCACCAGCAACAGCTCCTTCCGCCAGCGCCAGTACGTGGAAAGAGAAATGTATTTCTTCCGGCAGGTTATCTCCGGCAGTTCCTTGTCCAAGTAGCGCCGCATAAAAATTTTGTACTTAAACGGCTCCTCTTCCCGTACCTTTTCCAGTTCCCCATCCAATACCTGCAGCCAGACTTCCATGTTCTCCGCCGACAAACCCAACACGGCAAACCGTCCCGTCGGGTCATCAGACTGCTCCGCTTCTTTTTCCTTCCGGTGCCTGGTATCTTCCACCGCCTTTTCCAGTTCCGGCAGATGGAACAGCAGCTTCTCCAAAAACTTTTCCTGTTTCCTGCAGAAATATCTCATGGCCGGCACACTTTCCGCGTGTTCGCTTTTGTGTTCGCTTTTTGCTTTTTCAGATGCTCCCAGAATTTTCGTTTCAATTCCTTCGCATTCTTCTTCCGGATATCCACTTCCTTGGCCATCACCACAACCTCCCTTGTATCTCTTCCTGGTTCCGCTTCCGTTTCCGTGGCAACAGATACTCATCCGCCATATCCATCTGCGCCAGCTGCTGGTCACTGAAAATCGAATGCGCGCGCAGCCAAACGTTGCGGCGCATCAACTCAAAACGGATATAAAACTGCCCGGTCAGGTCGTTATAGTCCCGCCGCAGTTCCGTCACGACAAAATCCTTGTGATGTTTTTTGATGAATTTCATCATCTCCGTGTTGGAGACTTCAAAGCTTGTCCCTTCAAACAGGCTCATCTGTTCAAACTGTTTCTTCGTGCACACATGGTCCGTCTTCGTCGTGCCCGGAAGAACCAGGCCGGTGGATTGTTTCCATCTCCGCTTCCCGGCGCTCTGGCGTACACGCTTCACCAGATACCGGGCAATCCGTTTCATGAAGTCCGGACCGTCCCCCTTCATCTCCGGGCCTGCGATCTGGATCCGTTTCACATTGGCCCAGCCCAGCCGTTCCCGTTCCGGATGGAAGGGCCGTACCTGTTTTGACCAAAGATCTTCCACCAGGTCACGGGGCAGCACATTTTTCAGAACCATGTGATGATGGATCCTGCCGTTCCTGCTTCCCGTTTCCGTCACGTACACATAATCCAGTTTTTCTATGCCGCGCTTTTTCGCTGCCTTCCGTAAATCCCGGATGTACTTTTTGACGTTCTCTTCCGCTTCCTCTTCCGTCTCCGGCAAAAATTTGTCCGAATAACTCAAACGCAAAACATAATCGTTTTCAGAAAAGTTCCCTTTCAGCAGCAACTCAAAATACTGCTCTGATTTTTTGTCGTTCAAAATCTGTTTGGCCGGACAGGTCAGTTTCTCTTTTCCGTTTCTCGTTTTGGAAATCTTGATCGGTTCTTCTTCATCCCCGAACAGATTGTACTGAAAAACAGTTACCACCCTGTAATCTGCCTTGCGGATATTTTTGTCTGAATAAAACGTCCGCTGCCTGAAATTTACGTCCCTGCTTTTCATTACGATCTCTCCATGGATTACGAATTAATAACACGCACTTGCAAGCCCAAAGCGGCCCGCGCCGCTTACCATTTTTTTGTTTACAGCAGGGACCCGGAGCGGGCTGCGCCTTGCCGCCTTTTACTTCCTGCGTCTATTTCGCTGCCTGTGATAGAGCACCCGGGCCTTTGCCTGCCGCATAATTTATTTATGGAAGAAAAGCTTATCCGTATTTCCGCCGGATGCGTTCTTTCCTGTCTACGAGCTTTTCAATTCGCTTTCTTTTTTCAAGGTCTTTCGCCCGTTTCATCTTCTTTGCCATCCTGCCCATCAGCTTCCGCCTCCTCTTCAAATTCGGTTTCCCAAGAGTCCGAACAATCATAATAGCCATCAGAACATTTTACGGAAATTGTAATTTTAAAAGATTCTCCGATTTTCATCTCTCTCGTAATTGTTTTGGCCCATTTATAAATTTCTTTTAGATAATTAACAGCGCCTAACAACGTAGCGGCGCGTTTAGTTTCTCCATTATTTTTAATTGTCATAACTGCTTCACTCCTTTATCAGCGCTTCCTCTTCCTGACAACTTTTTGTTTACAGCAGGGACCTGGAGCGGGCTGCGCCTTGCCGCCTTTTACTTCCTGCGTCTTTTCGCTGCCTGTAATAAAGCACCCGGGTCCCCGCCTGCCGCATAATTTATTTATGGAAGAAAAGCTTATCCGTATTTCCGCCGGATGCGTTCTTTCCTGTCTACGAGCTTTTCAATTCGCTTTCTTTTTTCAAGGTCTTTCGCCCGTTTCATCTTCTTTGCCATCCTGCCCATCAGCTTCCGCCTCCTTTTCCATCCCCGGCAGCTCCATCTGGGCACGTTCCCCCATGGCATAGGACAGTCCCAGCTTCTCTATCTTTTTCAGCATGGCCTGCAGCTCCGGATCTGCGTTATAGTTTTCCCGCAACTGCTCCACGGTCATCTTTTCGTCCCTGTGTACCAAAATCGAAATCTTTGGTAACGGTAAGGGAATTGCTATCTTTTCAGAC
>Ga0310690_10001399_pt1 | contig 42759 bp, 39 predicted proteins | sample AusTroGonzalo_MG_2_FD_207661 | JGI IMG/M metagenome (GOLD analysis project Ga0310690, IMG submission 207661) | Bovine rumen microbial communities from tropical cattle in Woodstock, Queensland, Australia - Gonzalo_04 (v2) (version 2) | ecosystem: Host-associated > Mammals > Digestive system >... | reverse complement strand
GCAGGGAGGGATTGCTAACCACCAATAGTTTGGCTAAAACCTTTGTGAAATGAAGAAATGCGTTCTGGTCCGGCTGTGCGTGTCGGTCCAGTTGCAAAGGTAGTGAAAAAAGTTCACAATGGGAGAATTTGTCGGGAATGTTCTATTGGTCGATGAAATCTTTGTAACGGATTGAAACGAAGCGGGTTATTCGGAGAAATGGGGCGAAAAGTAGGGCATAAATTGCATTTGTGTTCTTCTCGCAGTGTGAATAATTCGGATTTTTTGTGGTATGTTTGCTGTGTCAGAGGCGCAGACTGACGAAGGACATATACGAACGATTCCCCCTACGGGGTCTCTATAACTGCCTGCCCGTTATCTGCGCCTTTAGACGGACAGGCGGTTTCGTTTTGTGCCGCCTGGAAATACGCCTGAGAAGCGGGAGGTCTTTCCACGGTTCCCTTCCCGAAAAAGAAAGAACGTCGTGAGTCCCGATCCGTGGTGCGGTAAGGGGCCGCAGGAGAACTTAGACCAGTGCGGGCAACGAGCGACTCTCGACCCGCGACCTCATGACGCCTGCGGTTGCGCTACGGGGAGCCTTTTAGAGGGGAGGATTGAGACACGGGGCAGACCGCCCGCCCCGACAACGTCTCTCTGGACGGAAATGCTTTTCAGGATGCTTCCTTGAATGGAAAGTAAATATCCGCTTGTTCCGAGCAGTTCGGGTTATGAGGGATATAGAGGGGGCGGAGTATGCTCACTTCTCCATTTCCATGTGTTCCACTTTCACCTTGACGTACTCGAATCCTTTCGGCACGATGACCTTTCGGATGTGTGCCTCGTAGATTTCCTTGTCGTTGAATCCGTATTTCTTCTGGAGGATGTCCCCCAGCGGTTTGCAAGGGTTGTCGAAGTCGGCCTGGGAGTTGGAGAAGCCGAACTCGTAGAACATGCGGTACGGAGGTTCGGGGAGCCTGCCCGCCGGAAGGCGCACCAGCATTTCGGTCTGGTACGCCTTGTAGGCGTCGGACTTGTACCGCTTCCCTTTCCATGCGTCGTTGACGGAGAGGGGCTTTATGCGTATGCGGATTTCGTCTATCATCGGCTATCCGAGCCTGCGTATCACGGCGCTGTAATCCACCACGAAGGGTCCGACGTCGGTCTGGAAGTCGCCGGCCGAGGGGACCTGCCCGGTGAGGCAGATGGTGTAGTATCGCCACGAACGTGCGGCGGTGGGAGTACGCAGTTGGGAAATGTAGAGTCCCGAGGACGAACCGCTTCTGCTTGCGTAGGCGAGGAGGGTCCACTGCTGGAGGTCGTCGGAGCCGTAGAGGTGGAGTATCGCCTTGTCGCCCGTGGACAGTTTCGCCCGGATCATCGAGAGGGCTCGGTGTATGTGCGCGTACTGGTAGCCCATGGAGAAAGGTCGGGTCTGGAGGTGGACATTGATCGAGCCGGACGCCTCGGTCTCCATGTTGAGGACGTCGATGTATCCGGCCGTGGTGCCAGGGCGGGAGACGATGATGCTCGCCGGCTCGTCCTGCCAGATGCGCTGGCTCACCTTGAACCACTGCCGGTACTTGAGGGAGAGGACGTAGGTGTAGTCGTAGGAAGGGTTGGAGACGTACACCTCCTGGCGGAAGCGGTTGTAGGAGAGGCGTCCGCTTCCGGCGAAGGTCTCGAAGTCCACGGCGGAGACGAAGGACGACATGTCGACGAGGCCGGAACTCCCCGCTATCTTGGCGTATGCGCCGTTCGGCCCTGCCGAGCGGACGTACTTGTGGGGCCCCGCCATGAGCGCGTCGCTGACGAGGGTTATGCGGTGTCCGGCGCAGAGGTAGAGGCTTCCGCCGGAGAGGAAGAAGATTCCCATTTCGGTGGGGACGGCCTTTCCGAACGCCACCATCGGGTCGATGGGGTCGAACCAGGCGTAGAGTATGTCCCCGCTGCCCTGGATGAGGGCGTAGATGCCGCGCTCGGTAAACACGTCCAGGGGCTCACGTCCGTAGGTGGCGTCCGTTACGACGAAGTTCTGCGGGACGAGGTCGGTGATGCGGCCTGGAGCTAGGTAGGAGTGTTCGACTCGGAACACGAAGGGGTTGTACTGCTCGGTGACGTTTATGGACGCCTGCTCTACGGTCTCGACCTCTGTGCCGGAATTGAGCACGGCTTCATACGTCGATATGTCACCGGTGCCGGTCCCGCTGTCGTATGGCCCCTCGTCGCAGATGCTGAAGTTGTAGGCCGAAGAATTTCTCATCCTGTATTTCCAGTACCAGTGGTCTCCGTTCCCCTTCGAGTAGACGATGACCTCCTTGATGTTCAGCGACGGGGCGACGACGAGGCTCGCCGCGCTGTTGATCATGTAACCCCATCCGCCGACGCACATCATCTTGCTCTGGTTGTCGTCCGAGTATCTCACGATGTGATATGTCGTCTTGGCGTTGTCCCGGCTGACGGTGTGGTCCCAACTGAACGACGGGTCGCCGACCTGCGTCTTGGAGACTGAGTCGTAGTAGTGGAAGCGGGCGTTGTAGGACAGCAGTTTCCCGTAGCGAGTGACAGCGCCCGCGTCAACCCGCAGGGTTTCGTTCGTCGTCTGGATGTTGCCGCCGAAGCGGAGCTGGATCGTCTGGCTCCCCTCGAGGAGCGTCTCCATCGGAACCGACGCCTGGTGGTAGAGGAGCGTGCTGTCCAGGTCCATCTTCCCGTAGTCCTTCTTCGCGAGCAGGGTGGGGACTCCGAACGGGTCCATCCCGTCGTATGCGCTCTCCGGGTCCACATACGGTATCGGGCGGGAGGCGTACACCTCCACGCTCTTTAGCATCGAGGTGTTCTTGTTCCAGTAGTTCGTGTCGCCGGACGTGGGGCTCAACGCGCCTATCGTGACGCTGACCTTCGTGCAGGCGAGGATGATTACGGACTGGTCGGTGTCAACGTCCATGCGCTGCACGTCATATCCGACGCCGTACTCGTTCAGGAAGTTGTCGAAGTGCGTACCGTATGCCGTGGCTCCCCACCACGTCGTGCCGGACGACACGGTCGGGGGGTATGTTCCGCCGAACTTTCCGAGCGGGTCGTAGACGAACCACCTGTCCGTCCAGAATGTGTTCCCGTCCCTCGTCTTGAAAGCGAACGCGATTATGACTGGCCCCACGCAGAGTTCCGGGTCGGACTCCTGGAGGGCGTTCAGTGCGCTCTCCACGTTCTCGGTTATCTCGGCCCTCGTCACGACGGACGGGTCGACCACGCGCATCTGCCCCATGCCGTTCACTATGGCCGACCCATCATCGACATAGAACGACATTGCCGGAATGTCCGCCTCGTTGACCTTGTATCGCGTTATGACCCCCGTCCACTTGAACGACCAGTTCCCGTAGATGCCGTCCGTCTTGTCGCAGACGCTGACTAGTATGATGTCTCCGGCAGTGGCGAACGAGAGGCCATCCACGATGTTCTGCATCTTCGCCGCCTTCTGCTCGTCCGTTCCCGTGACCGGGATGGAGAACAGCGCCTGCGTCCCAATCCCCGTATTGCTGACGAACGTCACCTCGACGGCGCTGGATGCTCGCTTTACGCCGATGAGGTTGTTTATCCCGACTGCGTGATGCACGAATATCCTGTCGTAGTTCTTGTTCGAGAACATCGTCGTGAACGGACGCACCGGCATGAGTCCCTCGGAGGTCGGGCGAAGGTTAATCAGTTCCTCGCAGGCCCTGGAGCCCGCGTAGTCGGTTATCGAGCGGTTGATACCGTTGTATGAAAGATGCTCGGCGGCCATGACTATTCCTCCTCCGTTTCTTCTTCGTCCTCTGCTACGCCCCTGCCGATTTCCATCGTGTTCATGTTCTGCTTCCTCATCACGTCCAGCATCGTCCGCTTCTGCTTCTCCTCCTTCGCCTTCTGCTTGGCGGGCTTGACGATTTCGTTTATGGCGTCCAGCACGCCCTTCTCCTTCTTCTCGTCGGCGACCTCGTAGTCGGACATTATCTTGTAGACCTGGGCGAGACGGGCGGGGTCCTCGGTGGCCTGGATGAGGGCGTCCACCCTCCGCAGCACCTTCTCCTTGATTCCCTTGATGCTCGGCACGTCGTCCATGTCCTTCAGCTTCACGCCCCGTGAGTCCTCCTCCTGGATGGTCTGGTACACGGCCTCCTTGTAGACCGAGTCCCACTCCTCGATGTCGTCCACCTTCGCGTCCTGAATCTTCATCACCTTCAGCATCAGGGCGGGACTGCCCTCGAACATGCGGTGGAGGAGGTAGACGTAGGCTATCTTGCGTTTCGCTATCCTGTCTTTGAGGTCCTTGTTCATGTCTGCGTACTTTACAATATCCGTCGGCAAACATAACTATAAGTCTTTCCGATGTTTTCACAATTTGTGAATACTTCCCGTTTCCGTATAGGTATCTTGTGGCCGTAATTCAAAACTTGCAAGCAAATGAACCAGAGCATCAAATTCGTCAATGACTCAGCACGCGGCCTCTACGCGGAGGACGACACCGGCACGCTGGTGTCCTTCTGCCGCTCATATACCGACGACGTGGTCGGCGTCATCCTGATGGAGTCCGGCAAATACATCACGGCCCCGCTCGCCGACTTCGAGGCCGTGTCCTCCGATGAATCCTAAACATTTCGCGCCATGTTATCCACGGGAGCACTCATAGCATCCGCCCTCGTTGCCGCCGGCAGTGCGGGAATGAGCGCATACAACAGGAACAAGGCGAAGGACGAGGAACTCCGGGCCTACAAGGACGCCCGCGACTTCCTCAACTCGCAGTACTACCGCGACCCGCTGACCACGGTCGGCAACCGCTCGCTACTCAAGGCGGCCTCCGAGCGGTACGAGAAGAACCTCGACGCCATCAACAACCGCATGGCAGCGGGCGGTGGCACGATGGAGAACGCCCTCGCCGCCCGTCAGTCGAACAACGAGGGCATGAGCCGGCTGTATGGCCAGCTTCTCCAGGGCGAGGACGCACGGCGTGACCGCATCAACGCGCAGAAACTCCAGCTCGACCAGAACCACTCGTCCGCTGTGCAGGCCAACTACCGGCAGGCGGCGCAGGACTGGCAGCAGTGGGGGGCGCAGACATCGTCCGCACTCATGTCCTACGGCTCGTCCCAGCTTCTCGGTAGCGGGGCTGAGGCGGCCGCCGGAGCCGCGGCAGGTTCCGTTCCTCCCGACGGGCTCGTCGAAATGTACGCCCCCATCAAGTCGCCGAAGGCAATCAGCCAGGGCGTAACGGGGCTCGCCGGCGGGCTTCCGTGGGACAATCATTAAAGAAAGAGACACATGAGCAATCCTTACGCATCCATATACGGCGAGAGCGATGCCACGAAGCAGGCTAGGCAGGCGAGGAACAACATGTTCCAGTCCTTCCTGGACACCCGCAAGAAGGCCGCCGAACAGCAGAGGACCGACGACGTGAAGATGGCGAGGTACAACGCCCTCGGCAACGTCCTTACCTCTATGGTGCAGCCGCTCGGCTGGTATGCAGGGGGCGGTTCCACGGGCGGTGTCCAGCCTTATGACAACCGCCAGTACCTCGAAGCGTTCAACCGCGCGGTGAAGGCGTCGGACAACCTCCGCAACATCGGCATCGCCGAGGACGAGTACAAGTTCAAGATTGCCGACGAGGACTACCGCCGGATGCTCGCCCTTGACGACGAGGCGAGACGCAGGCGGCAGAAGCTGGAGGACGACGAAATCCGGCGCAGGCAGAACAACGAGGACTACTTCGAGAGGCTCGACCGTCAGAACGAGATCACGAAGTCCGGCTCGATGGACGACCTCTATCAGGCACGGCGCACCGCCGCTGTCAAGGCGTACCACGAACTGATGCGGAGCAACAGCATCCACAAGACGGGACTCCCTTCCTTTGCCGACTTCATCAACATGGGCGGCTACGGGAGCGGCTACTACGGCGACTGGTCCCCGACTGACGCCGAAATCATGGAGGCCGGAGGCGTTGCGACACCTGCGACCGCACCGGCATCTGCACCCGCCACCCGTTCGACGCAGACCACAAGGAGAACCGGCACGGGCAACCGTCCCGCATCGCAGACGCAGACCGTCGCTGAGGCGCCGAAGCCCACCGAGGGGCTCACGCAGGAGGAGCAGAACATCGTGTCCGTCTATTCAAAGTATGATACGAACGGGGACGGCGTCATCGACAACAAGGAGCGCAGGGTGCTGAACAGCAACAGCCGAGGGAGGGGAATCACTAGGCGCGACGCGCGGAACATCAGCGCCGCCCTCACGAAGAACAGGGACCTCAAGGGTTCCGTCACCGCTCCCGCCACGGGCGGACTGAGCGCGAGAAGTATAATGAATCAGTAGCAAGAAATCGACATGCCTTCGGATAAGAAAGGGAGCATCTTTCTCCAGTACCAGAACGGGACGAGCAAGTCCATGTCGCCCGACGAGTTCGAGAAGAACAGAAGCAAGATATACGGAAGCGACCCCGGAGTGCGGGCGTCGCGTATCTCCCTGTACGACCAGGGGGATGACGACATCGCGGACGACGACCGCTTCATCATCGCGTCCGAGAACGATGAGCCGTTCGAGGTGGACGCAAAGACATTCAAGGCGAACCGCGACGCGCTGTACGGTGCTGGATTCAAGAGGCTCAACGTCCAGAAGGTGCGCCCCGTCAAGTATTTCAGCGAGCAGGGCGACGAGCAGAAGGCGGTCATCAACGACCGGATCAAGGCGATTGACGATGCGGAGAGGGAGACCGACAAGGCCGCCCGTAGCGCGTATAAGGAAAGGCAGAAGGAAATGGACCAGCGCCCCTGGTGGCAGAAGGCCCTCGGTGCGCTCTCGCAGGCTGAACGGGAGTCCAATCCCTATGTCGCCGACATGAAGAACGCAGGCTCTCCCGACACATACGAGGGGTGGCTGAACACGGAGGAGCGCAATTCATACGGAGCCGACCTGAAGAACTATCAGGCCGCCAAGCGGATGCTCAAGGACGCGCAGGACCTCCAGGGCTCTCTCACGAAGGGCGAGGCGAAGAAGAACGCCGACGCGAAGGGATTCGCCGGAAAGGTGCAGAACTTCATCAAGGGTTCGTTGCAGGGGCAGAAGCAGTACGTGATGAACGAGGAGAACTGGAGCGCCCTTCTCGGCATGGAGAACGCAGGGGCGATGTACGGCCTCCAGCAGAAGATTGAGGGTGCGCTCGATTCCGTCCCCGAGAACGCAGACGGAGACGCCGTGGAGAAGGCTATCATGGACAGCCTCACGGATTCCGAGAAGGCCCTCTTCGATGCGGTCCGCGCGAGCGGTGCCGTGTCCGCGGACTTGCAGAACGAGATAGCCGGCTCGGTCAAGGCGGGACAGATAATGGCCGCCTCCGAGCGGATGGGGCTTGAGTTCCTCCTGATGAACGGGGCCGCCGGAGCAGGCGGCCGTTCGACCAAGCGTGCCGTGACCCGCTACCTCGAGAAGCGACTCGTCAAGGACGGGCTCGGAAAGTTCGCCACGGGCGTTGCGAAGGGTGCGTCCCGCCTTGCCGGAACGGAAGCCGGCGCCATGGTCGGCGGTGCGCTCCAGACAGCCCTCGGTCCGTCCACCTATTCCGAGGTCGCCAAGAGTTCGCAGGAGGCGATGAAGGCGTTCATGTCCTCTCCCGCCGCCTTCATGGACCCCGAGACGAGAATCAAGTACGGCATCGAAGGCCCGCAGAAGATGGGCGAAATGGTGTGGGACGGCGCACTCAATATGCTGTTCGAGAACGCCACCGAGTTCGGTCTCGGTCCCGTGAACAAACTCACCGGCGCAATCGGGAAGGCCGGCTACAAGGGATTCAAGAAACTCGGCTGGGACACCCTGGCCAACCTGATGTCCCCGCAGGTCAGCGCCTTCCTCAACAGAATGGGCATCCAGTCTCTCGCCGAGGAAACGGGCGAGGAGGTGAACGGCGCAATCATCGACTACCTGCGCGGAAACAAGGACGCAATCAAGGACTTCGCCGACCTGGAGAACATGGGAGTCCTCATGGCTTCCTTCATCCCGACCATAGGTCTGGGCGCGGGCGTGTCAGCGGTCCAGCGAGGTGTCGTGAACAACCGATACAACAAGGCATACGAGGCGTACAAGGACTACCTCATCGACGAGAAGGGAATGTCCGAGGACGATGCGGACCGCATCGCGTCGTCCGTCAAGGGCGAGAACCCAGAGGAACTCGGACGCAAGGCCGCCATCCTTCTCAACGCAGTCGGCAACGGAAACTCGCAGAGCAAGGACGTGGAGGGTCAGCTCATCATCGACCTTCTCACCGCCGCAAGAGACCGCAACGCCGCTCACGGCGCGGACCAGATCCGCCGTGACGAGGAACATGAGAAGGAGAGGGAGGAACTCTACGACAGGACGGGCAGGAAGCAGTTCTGGAGAACGAGGGAGGCCGAACTCACCGACGAGGGCGGTACTCCTTACACGGGCGAGGAGGAATATGTGGACTACCTCACCACGGGCGGGGAGAACAACCTCTTCATCCGCAAGGAGAACTCCGACGGAAGCCTCGACACCGTGGACGAGAACGGGAACGAGCGCACCCTCTCCGCCGGCGAGGTGGAGCAGGGGCTTAGGGACGGCACCTTCGGCGCACGGAGGAGCATGTCCGTCGAGGACTACCTCGACCTCCGCAACGGAGTGAAGAAGGACGCGGAGTGGAACGTGTCCAAAGAGCGTGTCTCCGCTATGGGGGCATACGAGGAGGGTCTCCAGTTTGGGGACGGGGCGTCGCACGATGACGTGTATATGACCAACCTCAATGCCGAGGAGGCGCGGAACAACGCCGTCGCCCTCGGCGTGGACGAGGCGGCGCTCGACTCCTCTCCCGAGGAAATTGCGAGGATGGCGTTCGACGAGAGGCAGAACGGAAACCTCGAAGTGGCCGATGCGCTTTCCGCATACGCAACCGCGAAGGGGGCGAAGCAGGGTCTGTATGACGGATATATGGAGACTGCACGCAACCGCGCCACCGTCGCCACCGACGCCGCGATGAACGGGGCGGTACTCAATGACGGGACGGTAATCACCGCCAGCCTCGGAGACTCTCCCGTGTATGTAACCTCAGACGACGTGAACGTTGCGAGGGACGGAAGCGTGTCCGTCATCGGCGGCACCCCGAAGTCAATGGTCATGGTCCGGCTCATGGACGGGACGTCCGTTCCCGTGCCGGCATTTGACCTCTCCCGTGCGAGAAAGACGCAGGCAGAGGCTTTCCGTAGCGACATGATAGACTGGGCGGTAGTCAATGCCGAGGACCAGTACGACCAGATGGCGAACACCGTCAGTCCCGAAGGAAAGACGGCTGCCCTCGCACCGTATGTCAATCACACCATCCTCATCGAGGACCCCGAGACGGGCGACGTCAGTTCCGTAACCGTCCTCGGCGTGAACCGCAACACGGGGATGGTAACGGTCAAGGACGCAACGGGCAACGGACCTTCCCGATCCATTTCCGCCGAGTCCCTCTACGATGCGGCGCAGAAGGACGAGCAGGGTGGCATTTCCCTCGACGTAACAGCCGCCGACAACAAGGTGCAGCAGGCGCCGCAAGGACAGCAGACCCAAGCCCCCGCACCGCAGACTCAGCAACCGGCGCAGGTTACGCCCACGCAGGATATTGCAGACATTCAGGGGACCAAGCAGACCATCATCCTTGACGGCGAGCCCGTGGACGTGTTCGTGGAGCAGGCCGACAACGATTCCGTCCTTTTCTCCTACGAGAACATGGACGGGGAGACGGTGAACAAGAACATGACGCCAGACGAGTTCCGTCAGGCGATGCAGGGAACGCAGACTCCGACGCCTGCACCTGCACCGACACCAGTCCCTACACCCGAGCCGGCACCCACCCAGGAACCCGTAGCGGAGACCGCGCCGGCGACCACGGCAAGCGGAATCCCTCTTGACGAGAAAACCGGAGAACCCATATACGATGCGGAAGGAATCACTCCCGAACAGGCATACGACGATATTTACGGACGCTTCGGCGAGGACACGTCCGACGCCGACTCCTTTGTCGTGGAACAGTCCGAGGCGGCAGACAAGGCGCTTGCGAAGGCGCAGAGGGCGGTCCTCAAGGCTGACGCCGAGAAGGACGAGATAGACAAGTGGAAGCGGAATCCGGGCGAGGGCCTCAACGCCTTCGCCAAACGGAAGGAGGACGCCAAAGCCGAGGTGGACAAGAAAACCGCCAAGTACCGCGACGAACTCCCCGAACTCCAGCGCAAGTCCGACTTCTGGAAGGAGATCAAGGAGGTGGCCGACGAGAACATAGCCGAGGCGAAGAAGGAAGCCGAACGGCAGAAACTCATCGAGCAGTACGGCGTTGACCCCCGCGGCTTCGACCTCACACCGCAGACGATGGAGGAAGCGCTGGCGAACGAACTCTCCGCGCTATTCCGCTCGGGGCAGAAGCTCAAGCTCGGCTCCGTCCTCGACCTCGTAGGATGGGACATGCGGAAGGACCTCCGCAAGAACGGCTACGGCTTCGTGCTGTCGAACAAGCCCGAGGCGATCCCCGTTGACAAGTTCGTCATGGATGTCGATGCGACCTATCCCGGCTACATCAGCGACGAGCAGGATGCGGTCAACATGGTCGGCGACCTGCTGATGCGGTACTCCCGTGGCGAACTCGGCCAGTTCATCTTCAACAACCGGCTTGAAGCGGCGAAGCGCCAGGCGGAGAACGAGGAAGCCCCCGCCCAGGACAATGTGCCTCAAAATGGCACAAGCGAAACTCCCGTCGTGGAGACGCCTGCGGAGACCCCCGAGACTCCCGTGGAGGAAGCGCCCGAAGTCCCCGAAGCGGAGACCCCTGCCGAGGAAACCGAGGAAACACCGGCAGAGGAAGCGCCCGAGGACCTGCCGGAAGATTTGCCGGAAGACCTTCCCGAGGCGGAAGAAGAAACCGAGGCCGCAGAAGAACCTGCGCCCGCCGAGCAAGAGCCTGAACCGCAGGCGCAAACCGAGGAGGAGACGCCCGAAAACAATGCCCCGAATCAGGAGGAAATAGGGCAGGAAAACGAGGCGCCCGCTTCCGAAACTAAAAAAGAATCAGTAACTTCGCAGAAGGAGGGGGAGAGCGAGGCCGAGCAGGAACTGACCGAGGAAGAAATACGTAACTCCGGCTATCCCGACGAGGACGTCATCGACGCGGCCGTGGACTACATCAACGGCGACAGGTCTTTCTCCAACACCTCTGCTTACAACTTAATCAAGGAATATGTTAGACCTCAGCGCAACAGAACTCAATCAACTGGCGGCAATGCCGACGGAACACAGCTGGATGGCAGACCTGTTCAGGCTTCCGGCGTGGGAGCAGAACGAGGTGGAGGCGAAGCTGGCAGAGTGGGCGGAGTCGCAGAAGGAGGCCCTGCCGAGCGGGTTCCTGGCAATCAGGATGGGGGCGTACCTTCTGGAGAAGGAGGCCCTGCAAATGCTCAGGGAGTCGGACAGCAGTCTGATGTACCGGATTCCGGAAGTAATGTCCGTGGAGGACGCGGTGAGTCTCGCCAAAATGGACGACCAGATGATGACGTCCGAGGACGAGGCGAATCTTCGGAAAAGCCTGAACAGCCTTCTGAACGGACTGCGGCCGGATCAACAGACATTACAGCCCTAGGCGGCGAACTTGAGGACCTTCTCAATCAGTTCGGGGATACCAACCTCTCCGTAGACCGCGACATCAACGGGCTTGATTCCGTATCCTATTCCACGGATGCGGAAAATCCCGACGACGGCAGGCTTTCGAGCAAGCGCCCGAAGAAGCCCACCGTCTCCCTCTCTTTCGAGGGACTCACCCCCAAGCAGATGGAACTCGCCGGGAAGATTATCTTCTCCTCGGCAAAACTCGGCTACGCATACGCAAAGACCGAGGGGCTCACCACCTTCAACGATTTCCGCAGGTGGTTCAAGTCCAAGTTCGGCGACGCCGTGATGAAGGGGCTGAACTATGACGAGAGTTCCCTGGACGCCTTCATCGGCGAGGTGTGGAACACAAAGATGAAGATTGACGGCAAGCGCCTTACGCTCGCCGAACACGCATCGGACATCCACAACGAGGAACTCCGTCAGAACGGACGAATCAAACCCGAACAGCGTGCCAGTTTGCAGAAGGCCGCCAACGAGAAGAAAATCCCGTTCAAGGCGGTGGACAGAAAGAACATCGCCGAGGCTCTCCCGCAGTTGAATCCGGGTCAGTGGGACGACCTCGTGGCCATCGAACGCCAGTTCTTCGACCCCTCCCACAACGACTATGACCACGCCTACGGAAAGGGAATGATGATTACCAACGGCACGGGTACTGGCAAGACCTACACGGGCCTCGGGACCATCAAGCGTTTCCTCGACCAGGGCAAGAAGCGAATCCTCCTCGTCGCGCCGGCCAGCATGACGAAGGAATGGGTGGACAAGGGCAAGGCCATGGGCATCGACATGGCGAGGCTCGAAAACAAGAAGGACAAGGGCGAGGGCGTGGTAGTTACCTCGTACCAGAACTTCTCCGACAACTATGCGCTGTACGAGGACGATTTCGACCTCGTTGTGTACGACGAGTGCCACAACATCCTGCTCAACCAGAAGGGCGAGGAGAAGATGGCGGTCGAGGCGCACAAGATGATAACGAACAAGAACGTCAAGGAGGCCGAGGAACGCCTCGTCTCCGTCTATACTCCGCAGGGTGTCCGGCGCAACGAACTCCGTCAGGAGGCGAAGGCGCTGGAGAAGGAGTCGAAGGACCCCGCCACCACCGAGCAGAGGCTCATCGAGATTGACCTCCGGCAGGAGGCAATCGAGTCCGAAATCGAACTGCTCACCCCGCAGATTAACGCGCTGAAGCCGCAGTTCCGCGACAGGGCCGAGAAGGCGGTCAAGAAAACGAAGGTGCTGATGCTGTCGGCGACCCCGTTCAACACGATAGAGAACCTCAAGTACGCCGAGGGTTACATCTTCCAGTACCCGAAGGTGTTCAAGTCCGACGGCACCGAGATCACGGACGAGGATTCCCGCAGTTCGGCGTTCATGAACGACTGGTTCAGGGGCGACGAGCCGATGGAGGAACGGGAGATTGCCTTCGGCGACCACCTGCTCGACGAGTTGGAGACCGTCTCCTTCCGCGAGTTGGAGAACGGCTTCGACCATAGCCGTGACTTCCCCGACGTCAGCGGCAACGTGATGGCGTCCCGCTTCAACTATGCGTGGCAGTCCATCATGCGGAATCCGAAGTACCAGCCGTTGAAGCAGTACGCAGACACGCTGTTCAAGGATTACGTCTGGACCACCCAGCTGTTCGAGTCGATGAAGGCGTCCGCCCTCCGAGACCGAATCAAGGAACACCTGGACGCCGGACGGAAAATCGTCATCTTCCACGACCGCATGCACGAATCGAAGGACAACGGCAAGCGACCGCCCGTCGGCCCTCCGTTCCAGACCGTCCTCGACCTCGCCATGCAGGGCGACATACCTCCGCTCACTTCCATCATGGAGTTCAAGCGGGAGTTCGCCGACATCCTCAAGTGGGAGGCCGGTCTCGACTACCGCCCCGTCCACGAGCAGGTCATCGACTTCTTCGCCACCGACGCCGACCGCGCGAAGTATGCGAAGGAAATGGAGGAATACCAGAAGAAGCTCGATGCGTGGAGGAAGGAGTACGACCAGTTCATCCTGACCCACCCGACGATGAAGCCGGAGGTCATAGAGAAGAAGGCTCCGAAGCGCCCGAAGGCCCCCGCGCTCAAGGCAGAGTCCGTCGCCACCTACAACGGAGAGACCTCCGAGCGTGGCAAGGAGGAGGCGAAGGCGCAGTTCAACGATGACGACAGCAAGGTCAAGATTATCTGCGTCACCACCGCTTCCGGCGGCGCCGGCCTTTCCTTGCACGACACCACGGGCAAGCACCCGAGGGTTATGATACAGACCGCCCTTCCCGTCTCTCCTATCGGATTCATCCAGGCGGAGGGCCGTATCTTCCGCTGGGGCAACCTCAGCAACGCCGCCTTCGAGTACCCCCGTCTCGGACTTGACATCGAGGCCATCGTGTTCGCAATGAACTTCAACGCGAAGGCCGAGACCGTGGAGAACCTCGCGCACGGTTTCCGTGGCAGGGGCCTCAAGGATTCCATCATGACGGGGTTCTACGAGAACTCCGGCAACGTCCCGATCGCTGGTCAGGGCATCGGCGGTGTCGAAATGGACCGCCGTGGCAACACCCTCAAGGGAATGGCGAAGGCGAAGCACGACTACGGCGTGGCGCAGCGCAAGGGAATCAAGCCCGGCGACAAGTCGGTCCCCGAGACCGTCGGCTTCGTAATGGCCGGCTGGGGCAACCTCCAGTCGGGAGACCAGGCGCTCGTCCCGTTCGCTGGCCGTGGCAGTATTGCGAGGTACATGCCGAAGGGCGTGGGCGTCTCCGCTCTTGAGCAGGACGTCGCATTGCAGGCCGACCTCGCAATCACCTCCGGCGGTGAGGACTTCAAGTTGCGTGAAGGCTCGTTCCGTGAACTCAACCCCATCAACAAGGCGGACGTGGTGTTCCTCAACGGAAACACGGACGGCGGTCTCTCGCAGGTCGAGACGATGCGGAAGGGCTTTCTCCATCTTTCCGAGGGTGGCCGTCTCGTCGCAATCGTCCCGAACAACGAGGACGAGTTGAACTTCACCATCAAGGACCTCGGCGGCGTCCTCCGCTCCACCGTCATCGTCCCCAACGCGGCCATTGACGCAGGAAAGGACGGGCTCTCCAGAATCGTCGTCGTGGACAAGGTGTCCAAGCCCTCAATGCGTGCGAAGGCCGGAACCCCGTCCGTACACGATTTCTCCAAGATAGAGAAGGACGCGCTCCCCGCCCTAATCGAAGCGCTGAAGATGCCCGAGCGCATCATCGACAAGCAGGCCATCGCCATTAAGAAGATGAAGAGCGTCGTCACCGAACTCCGCAAGAACAAGCTGTTCGGAAGCATCGACTTCTATGACGAGAACGGACCGAGGGCGAGAGTCTCGTTCTCCATGGCGAACCGCCTCCCGAAAGGCACGAACCGGAGCAAGTACCGCTTCGACACGCTGAACGGGAGCAGTTGGTTCTACACCGGCAAGTGGTTCCAGATTCCGTACACGGACTTCGAGAAGGTGAACGAGAGCAATCCGCTCATCAAGTCCTACCAGTGGCTGAAGGAAATGGTCGGCGCACCCGACAGCGAGTTCGCCAGGAGGGCATACCTTGAAGATGCGTCTAAGGAGACGGTTGACGCCTTCCGCGATATGTACCGCCAGTACATGAAGTTCATCCGCGCCGGCTTCGGTCTCTCCGAGGCGCAGATTCAGCGTGTGGCGAACGGACTCCAGCCGGATATCTCCGCGTCCGACATCGACACGCTCAACAACTACGATGAACTCCGCGCGAAGTTCGAGGCCGCCAACCACGGCGACGAGGAACGCCAGGACCTCTACGACAAGGTTGCGTCCGTCGGCGAGAAGATCGGCCTCCGCATCGGCTCGCAGGCTATGGACCGCGATTTCCTCGGCGGTTACAACAACAAGGACAACTCCCTGATGGTGAACAAGAACAGGTGGAACGGACTGAGCGACGAGAAACGGGCGCAGACCCTGCTCCACGAGTTCATCCACTCCGTCACCGTCTATGCGCTTGCGGGATATGACGCCAATGCGTCCGGAATGTCCGACGAACTCTTCGACGCCGCCAAGCTCGCTTCCGACGTGTACGACCAGATTACGAAGGGCGAACCGCAGGACGTCCGTCCGTTCACGGGCCAGTACTCCATAGAGAACGCGAAGGAACTCCTCGCCGAAATGGCGAACAACGAGACGAAGGACAAGCTGATGGGTCGTCGTATGTGGGTCATTCGTTCCAGCCGTGGCACCCGTGTCTCCGGCTCCGAAATGGAGGGAGCGGAACAGACGACCGCGTGGGCTCTGCTCAACGAGGCCCTGGACGGCATGCTCAATAACTTCGACAAGGACCTCTTTGCGAGGTTTGTCGGACGCCTTTCCGATTTCGTCTGGAACGTGGACCTCGCCGGCCGGTACAACCGCGAAGCCGATCTCGGCGCTTCCGATATGAGGGAGAACGGGCAGACGAACGAAGCCGTCGAGGATGGATATACTACCGAGGAAAAGGAAATCCGCGCAACGGCTATTGCCGACGGAACCTTTATGAAAGCCCCGAACGGGAATCCGACAAACCTGAGCGAGAAGCAGTGGCTCCAGGTAAGGACGGCCGCGTTCAAGAATTGGTTCGGTAATTGGGACATCGCCGCCATGACCACCCCTATCCTTGAAAGCCAGGGTACTTTCGCAAGCCTTTCCGAAGCGGAGGATTGGGCAAAGAAGAACTTGCAGGGCAAGGGAAGGACCAACCGCTTCACTGGTGATTATATCTCGATAGGCCGGCGTTCCGTCAAGGAAATGCTCAACGAGAAAGCCCTGAAGAACAGCGAATCCATAAACGCCCATCTGTCCGCACTCCGCTCTGTCCTCGACTTCATTGAGACGGGAATCCCTGCGGAGACTCACAGAGACGTCCACGGGAGAGACTTCGATGTAATGAGGCTCTATAACGCCATCGAAATTGACGGCGAGCTGTATCGGGTCAAATCAACCGTGAAGAAGGTCCGTTCGGGAGACAGGTACTATACCTACGAGGTACAAGAAATGGAACTGATGGAAGAACGCCGGGCGAACCGGGAGTCGGAGGGGCAGAGCCCAATCACGACCAATAGTTCCATCAATTCCATTACTGGAGCAAAGTTACTAAAAGGCGTCAAAAAAACAAACTCTTCCGAGGAAATTCTTGATTATTCCAAGATTGTGGACGAGAACGGCGAGCCGAAAGTCCTCTATCACGGGACGAAGCGCCGGTTCTGGGAGTTTGACGGAGGCAAGAGCAAGGGTAAGTTTACCGACGGCCTCAACTATTTCTCGCTCGACAGGGAGTTCTCCGAGAGGTGGATTGGACGTGACGACGCCGAGTGGAGAGAACCGGAAGATAACGAACGGATCAGGAAGGCTGAAGAAAAGCGCACCGAGCATAGCCGCGAGGTCGCCCAGGCCATCATGGAGAAGCACGAAGGCGAAGATGTGAAGTATTACGATACGCCTGAGTGGAAGGAGTATTGGGAATCCCACGAACAATGGGAGAGAGAGAATCTTGACCTTGACGGGATGACTCTCGAAGATGCGAGGTACAGGCTCGGGAACAGGATTCTCCCCGTGTTCATCAACTCCAGGAACCCGTATGTTCCTTCGGAGCGGTACGACGGCGAAGGTCGGCAGATGCTTATGGACCTCGGCGAACTCGGAGAAAACCCCGACAGAATGGACGAGGCTTATGCCCGCGGCGGTTCGTATATCTACTACGAGAAGAAGAAGGTCGTTGACGAACTGAAGGAGCGCGGCTACGATTCCATCTATCTTTCCGAGGACGTCTGGTCCGACCCGTCCAGGAATCAGCGCACGCTCGCCGTGTGGGATGCGAACAGAATCAAGTCCGCCACCGATAACACGGGCGAGTTTAATCCCGAGAAAAACGATATCCGTTACCGCGAGGGAACACGCGCCGATGTGCCGGAGCGCATCCGTCTCGCCGAAATCGAAGCAACGAACGAGACCCTCGACCGCATGGGTCAGGACCTCGGCATCAAGATTAACAAGGTCGGGCGCGAGGGTATGCCCGCCGGCCACAAGACCGCGAAGGGTTACTACAACCCCGCAACGGGCGAAATGACCATCTGCATGGACAACGTGACCGACGAGCGGGACGCCATCGCAACCGTCATCCACGAGACCGTCGGACACAAGGGACTGCGCGAGCTGTTCGGTCCACGTTTCCGTGAGGCTATGGTCAATATCTACGCATCCCTCGACGCGAAGGGCAGGGCGTGGGTGAACGGGTATATCGCCCGCCACGGCCTCGGCTTCGGAGACGAGGGCATCGCTCACGGCATGGAGGAATACATGGCGCACCTCGCCGAGAACGGGGACTTCCGCAACAAGACCGTCTGGGAGAAGATAAAGGAAATCCTCGGACGCATCGTGGACGCCGTGTTCGGCACCGACGGCTTCGTGTTCACGGACAACGAACTGAACTACATCCTCCGCGCCTCCTACGAACACCTCAAGAACCCGAACTGGCTCGACACAATCCCCGGCTGGGCGAAGGACACCCTGATGAAGCGTGCGCTCGGCATCAACGAGACCGACCCGAACAGGCCCACCGACCCCGAAGGTCCGGGGACGGGCCTCCGCTTCCGTGACGGGGAGACCGGCGTGGCAAGCGAGGACTACGACGCGGCGATGAAGGACTGGCGCAACGCCGCCATCATGGAGAACCAGAACGCAGACCTCCCCGTGAAAATCGGCATGGAGAGGATGCTGAAGGAGAAACTCGGCGACAAGTGGGAAAAGAGGATGAAGGAACTCCGTGACGACGAGGACTACCTGAAACGCCACAACGTCGCCAGCAGCCGTGCAGAGACCGAGGCCCACAACTTCGAGCTGTTCAGGTTCACCCCGCTCATGGAGCAGGTCCGCGCCGTGCAGAAGAAACTCGTCGGCAACAAGTCCACGAAGCAGACACGGGAGGACGCATACGACCGCATCCTCGACTACATCTACGCAGTCTCCGGCCTCGAGAGAAACGAGTACAAGAACAACGAGATTGAAGCCGAGAAGCAGGAGGAACTCGCCAAGCTGGACGACCCGAACTACGCGGCTTCGATGGTGAAGGCCGAAATGCAGAAGAATCCGGACAAGTACAAGACCCCGGAGGAAATCAAGGCCCTCGCCGAGAAGGTGAACAAGAAGATTGAGAAGAAGAAAGCCGACACCATCGTCCGCTACGACGGCATGAAGCGGGATTGGTCCGGCCTCACCTCTCTCACGGGACACCCGTCGAACGAATGGATGTTCGCCGAGGCTGACGCCCGCGCCCTCGTCGATTCGTTCAAGAAGGCGGTCGGGGACGACGCCATGCTCGACGCCATCTGGGACCGCATCCGGGACTGCACGGACTTCTCGCTGGAACACGCATACAAGTACGGCCTCCTGACCCGCGAGGAGTTCGAGAGACTGCACGGAACGGCGACCCAGCCGAGGATGTGGCAGTACTACGTCCCTCTGCGGGGCTTCAACGAGGAGACCGCCGAGGAGACCTTCGACTACTCCCGTTTCCTCAGCCCGTCCACGGGCGGCGCCGTCGTGAAGGAAATGAAGGGACGATGGACCGAGGCCGACAACCCGCTCGCCAACATACTGAACATAGCCGAGAGCGAAATCGTCCAGGGCAACGACAACTGGGCGAAGCAGGCCCTCTACCGCTTCGTGCTGAACGTGGGCGAGAACAGCCTGCTCACGCAGGTGGAGCCGTGGTACGTCAAGAATCCCGCAACCGATGAGTGGGAACTCGCAGAGCCGGCGCCCGGCCAGTCGCTCGAGGACTTCGAGAAGAATATGCGGAGGACGCGGGAATTGGAAGATGCGGCGGGTGTTCCTCACACCGTCAAGAAGGGACGCAGGGGGCTGAAGCTCGACAAGATAATGGCGAACAAGGCCCACCGCAACGAACACATGATCCGGCTGAAGGTCGGCGGCGTGGACAAGATGATTTGGGTGAACGGCAATCCCGCGCTTGCGAAGGCCGTTAACGGTATGAGCAGGGCGCAGAACATGAAGTGGCTGCGCCGTGCCAGCCGTGTCCTCTCCAACCTGTTCACGACCTACTCGCTCGACTTCTCCGTCAAGAACCTCATCCGTGATACCATCTACTCCCGTTCGGCCCTCATCGTCAAGGAGGACCGCGCATACCGCCGTCAGTTCGAGAAGAACTGGTGGAACAACTTCGGCTACGGAGCCTTCGCCTTCCCGATGATTCGGCTGGCGGCGCAGTGGGAGAGCGGAAAGCTCCAGAGCAAGCCGGAGAACCTCCGCACCGAGAAGGAGCAGATGTTCATCGACTTCATGACCGACGGCGGGCAGACGGGCTACACCATCATCAACTCCGTCAATGAAATCAAGAAGTCCCTGGAGCGTTCGATGCGCCGTGCGGGAGAAAAGACCGGCAGGGTAACGGTTCCGATTCTCGGCTGGTATGCCGAGGGTGTCAAGACGCTCAACGAGGCGTTTGAACTCCTTACCCGATTCACGGCGTACCAGACCTCCCGCGACATGGGACGTTCCGGCCTGCGGTCCGCTTCCGACGCGAAGGAAATCTCCGTGAACTTCAACCGCAGGGGAGCGCAGTCGGGCGAGGGCGTGTGGGGCAACATAGCCGCCTACCTCGGCGCGACGCACTACTTCTACAATGCGGGCGTCCAGGGCTTCGACAACTTCCTCCGTCTGTTCAAGGTCAGTCCCGTCAAGATGAGCGTCATCACGGGAGGACTCGTCGTCATGGGTATGCTCACCCCGATGCTCAACTCCATGCTCGCCGGTGCCTTCGGTGGCGGTGACGGAGGGGACGACGACTGGTACTGGAACCTGCCCGAGTGGGTGAGAAGGAACAACATCGTCATCGGAACGGGGCGCTGGTATCTCGCCATCCCTCTCGCCGTTGAGTTCCGCGCACCATACGGCCTCGGAGACATAGCGAGTTCGGCTTTCTACTACCACAAGACCCCGACCCGCAGTTCCGGCAAGGTGCCGTTCGGAGACCTCGCCCTCGACTTCATCAACACGGCGGCGAACATCCTCCCCGTCAATCCCGTGGAGGGCTACACCCCGTCGAACAGCAACATCGGCGACGCCATCATCCGTGCGGTCGCACCCGACGCGGGAATGTTCTTCGTGGATTGGGCGACCAACCGCGACTACACGGGCCGTCCGCTGTGGAAGGAGAACCCGTTCAACGATACCGTGCCGAAGTCCCAGGGCGCATACGCCAGCACCCCGAAGGGCATCGTTGCCGCCTGTCAGAAGATGGCTGAGGTCACGGGCGGTCGGGTGGACGTGGCCCCCGGACTCATCCGCGACTTCCTGAACAACTACGGAGGCGGTTTCTTCCGTGTCGCGGAGGACGCATCGAAGGTCCTGACGGGCATCTTCGACAACGATCCCGAGCGTCCGTTCCGCTGGGACAACGTGCCGTTCTTCAGCGGATTCACGGGACACATCGACGAGGACCGCATGAACTCCTACGCCGTGAACGCACTGCGTGAGTACGAGGACCTCTCCGAAGAGAACGTGAAGCGCCTGAACGCCGTCTGCAACACAAGCGACCTCACAGCCGCCATGGTCTACGGCGACACGCCTATCCCCGAGCAGTACGAGTCGAAGGTGAACGTCTGGAAAACCCTGCACCCGAAGGAGTACGAACTCGGACGAATGTACCGCGAGGGGATGAACAACAAGTACATGATGAAGCAGCGCAAGCGCAACGACCCGAAGCACGGGCATTACGCAGGGGAGTGGTACAAGTCCAACGACGTGGAGGAATACGGAGTCAACGCCCTCAAGAAGCAGTGGAAGGACCTCCGCGACGAGTGGATGGCGATGCCGGAGAACACCCTCGACGAGAAGTCCCTCAAGGCCAAGAAGGAACTCGACGTGGAGCAGGCGTGGCACAAGTACTACGACGCCGAGGGCAACCTCGCCGACCGGCTGATGAACAATGAATATGGCAAGTAGAAGATATGAAACGAGTAACTGAAACAGACATAAGGGTCCTGCGGTCGAGAGCCGGCAGGACTCCGAAGCCGAAGTCGAAGGTCGGCATCGACGGTATGGTCCAGCTCACGGGCAAGGAGTTCGTCTGCACGAAGGATTCCCTGGACATCCTCACCTACGCGGGGCAGTGCAAGGACTCCATGCTTTCCTATTGCAGGCAGGCGGACCGAAGCGCACGCTACTACAAGGGCGAGCAGTGGGGAGACCCCGTGGAGATAAGGGACCGTTGCGGGTGCGTCAAGACCATCACCGAGGAGGAGTACATCAAGAGCCAGGGACGTCCCGCCCTCAAGCACAACCTCATCCGTCCGATTGTCCGCAACGTCATCGGACAGTACCGCAACGCCCCGTACAAGTCTATGGTCTATTCCTCCGACGAGGGCGGTCAGGACGCCGCCGACCAGATGAGCGTCAAACTAAACGACGTACTCCGCTACAACGATTCCGTCGAACGGGACGCCCGCGAGTACGAGTCCTTCCTCGTCACGGGCGCGGGACTGTTCATCACCGGCTACGCCTTCGACCCGACCCTCGGTCAGCCGATGCCGTTCTTCCGCGCGATTGACTACCACCGCTACTTCCAGAATCCCGACGCGGTGGATATCGCCGGCAAGGACGTCCATTTCTGCGGTGACTTCATCGACATTCCCATCGACGAGGCCAAGAGCATCTACGCCCACAACAGGGCGCAGGAGCAGGCGCTGGAGGACATCTACTCCCGTGGAAACTACACCCTGCCCGTCATGTATAACGCCTTCGTGCAGGCCAATCCCGCGGCGAGGGTGTTCCTCGGCTCCCCGTATGACGACAACTGCCGTGTCATCCGCGTCTGCCGGCTGGAGGGCTTCTGGGACCTCACCGTCCACGACTACGCAGACGCTTCGTTCGAGACCTACTCCACGAGGGAGTTCCCCGACAAGGAGGCCGAGATCAACGCCGAAATCGCACGGCGAAGGAAGATGGCCGCAGAAATGGACGTGGACTACGACGACCCCGACAGCCAGCTCAAGATTGTCTACGAGAAGAAGTATGTCAGGCGGTGGGTCTACTACCACCTCACCCCGTGGGGGCATATCCTCTGGGAAGCCGAGAATCCCTATCAGCACAACAGCCACTGCTATGTGGCGAAGTTCTACCCGCTGTTCCAGGGGCAGGCATACGGCATGGTGTACGACCTCATCGACCAGCAGAGGATGATTAACCGCATGCTCATCAACCTCGACTTCGCCATGAGCGCCAGTCAGCAGGGCGTCCTCATCGTGGACGAGTCCAGCATCCCCGACGACCTCGACCTTGAGGACATCGCCGAGGAGTGGACCCGTTACCGCGGTGTCATCAAACTCAAACTGAAGGATGGCGCACCCGTTCCCGTGCAACTCGCCGGCCACCAGGTGAACATCGGTCAGTTCGAGATGGTGAACCTGATGATGAAACTGATGATGGACATTTCGGGCGTGCAGGGCGCGATGCAGGGCAAGTCCGCTCCGGCAGGCACTCCCGCATCCCTTTACAGCCAACAGGTCAGCAACTCGCAGATAAACGTCCTCGACTACTCCGAGGCGTATGCGTGGTTCATCGAGCAGAGGGACTACAAGCTGATTCAGATTACCCAGCAGTTCATGCCGTCCGGCTACTCTCCCGCTCCCGAGGGCGGCTCGTCCTTCTATGACGCGGACGAGGTGCGGAAGTACAAACTCAAGAATCAGATTCGCAGGAGCATGGACACCGCCGTGGTGCGACTTTTCCAGGAGCAACTCATCGCCAACCTTCTCATGGGCGGCGCCGCCACGATCCAGCAGTACGCGAACATGGGAGTCCCGTTCGGGAAGGACCTTCTCGCCAAACTCGGCCAGGCGCAGGAGCAGTTGCAGAACGGCGGGGGAATCAGCGAACAGCAGCTCGCGGACATCCAGGCTTCCCTGCCGGAGGTGGACCCCGCGAGGATGGCAGAAACGACAAGATTCGCACAAAGATAAAGGAGGACAGACATGGAAATCGACAGGACTATCACAAACATCTGGACCGTGGTCATCCACGAGGAGGAAGTGTTCCAGCGCGTCACGGACGAGTCGCTGATGAACACCTACCAGCGTGCGGCAGAGGCTCCGCACGGGGACGGGAACGTCATCACGGACGACGACCGGGCCTTCTTCGAGAGGTACTACCGTGCCGCCCTCGCCGAGCTGTCGGCCCTCCTCGCCAAGCGGACCTACCGATACGGCGGTAGCATCGTGAACACGCACGACCCCGACACGAAGTTCATCACCACGACCTACACCCTCGCCATGACCGAGAACCATGAGTCCGGCCTATGCCAGCCGCTCGCCTCGCACTGCCTCGAGTTCATCGTGGCGAAGGTGAACGAGAAGTGGTACGGGCGTGGGACCGATTTCGGGAGCGAGACCGAAAAGGGATTCATCAGGGAGATACTCAACCACCGCCGCCACTGCATCGAGCGGCCGATGAGAATACTTTAATCGTCAAACCATAAAACACTTTCAGCACTATGTACGCAAAGATTGCAGCGGCAGGCACCACTCCTGCGAGAATCGTTTTCTTCTACAACAGGGACACCCTGTTCAACGACGTGTCCCTCATGTCCAACTACATGGCGAAGAACCTCGCCACGAAGGACGGGAACTCCCTCACCGACGACTACGCCATCAGCGGTGACGAGCAGGACATCGTGGACGTGAGCATCCGCGCCGCCCTCCCCGACATCTACGAGGCGATGACCAAGATTACGACCGCCGTAATCCCGGCCTTCGAGGACAAGCACAACTACGCCTCCAGCACCACCGTCGGCAAGGACATCGAGAACAACAACGTCACGGCGGCCGCCGGCGACTATGTGGAGTTCTACATCCTCGACAACAACGCATACAACGCCAACGTCATCACGATGGTGGACGCGAGCCTCTACAACTGCCTCAAGCAGGGGGTCTTGAAGGAGTTCTACTCCACGGTACTCCAGCCGGAGTTCTTCAAGGTCTGCTCCGACCGCTTCGTGGCCGAGCTGTTCAAGATGAAGAACCGGCTGTTCCAGCTCAAGAAAAAGAGCGTGGTCAGCAACCTCAACTAGAAGGTGGATTCGCCGCCCGTGTTGGTGTGTCTCACGGAGGGCGCCCTGCGAGGGGCGTCCTCTATTATTTTCACGGGCTCCATGCCGCCGAACGCGATGTAGCACCCGACGGCGGTGGTGTCCTGAATATCGTCGTGCGTACCCTCCATAGCCTCAATCTTCCCGCCAGGTGCGTTCATCAGCCACATGGCCTCGTCCGCCGCGTCCTGCGAGTATTCCATGTAGTCCCCCTCGCGGATGCGGACCGTGTAATCGTCGTAGGCGAGGTACTTCGTCTGCTTGTTCATGTGCCATCCGATGTGCCGCGTGGCCTTGTCGTCCTTGTTGTCGGGGGCGGTGCGCCTGCGGTAGAGGTTCCCGTACATACCGCCGAGGGTGTCCAGGACGGTGTAGGTGTGGTCGCCCTCGGACACGGCCGCATCGTCGGATTTCTTGTTCTTCGACTCGTAGGTGTTTGACTCTATGACGAGCAGGGCGTCATCGTAGTAGTGCGCTATCTGCGCCGCCTTGTACGCCAGCAGGTCGGGATCAACGTGTCCCCGCCAAAGAGCCGCCCTCTCCAACGCACCGAACTCGCCGGCCATCGAGAGTCGGTCGAACACGGAAACAACGGACCAGTCGGCTCGGTAACTGCGCCCGCCCACGTCCACGGTGACTATGAAGCGGTTCTTGACCTTCTTTCCCTCCGGGTTGTTGTCGGTGGGATGTATCCAGATTTTCAGCACCTCGGTCTGCAAGGCGTCGTTCGGGTAGAGTTTCACGTTGTCCATCACCTTCTCGCCTATGGTGGCGTCGCCACGGATGTCGCCGATGAACTTCGGCGCACGGATGTTCTTGTGGAGCCAGGACAGCAGGTCGTCGGAGAAGTACCGCCCGCTCTTTGTCTGGAACGCCTCCTCCGCCGTGGTCGGGTACTCGGACTTCATCTGGAAGTCGTTCCAGTTCTTCTCCTTCTTGTAGCGGTTGTACCAGTAGATGCCGTCAAGGGTGGCCCCCTGCTCCCACTGCCACCAGTTGTATTCCGTCCATGTCTCCAGGAACTCCGCCGTGCTGTGGTATCGGTCGAGATACCGCCTAGTGTATCGTGCGTCAACGAACCAGCCCACGAACACGGGCCGGATGCCGTTGGCGTTGTTCTTCTTGTTCTCCACGGCGGCGAGGTACTGCCGGTGGAAGTAGTTGCCGACGCCCTTCGCCGTGGACTCCATCACAATCATCGTCCCGGGTACGTCGGGGACGGTGGAGTAGAGGGCCATAGCCACGTCGTCTCCCTTCGCCTCCTTCGTGTCCTTCCAGAGGCCGACCTCGGAAAGATGCACCATAGAGAAGTCGAAGGAACGCAGGGCGTCCGGCTTCGTGGCCGAGCCAATCTGTATGCGGCATCCGCGCTCGGGTATGATTCGTATGAGTTCCGTACCCTCGAAGCGCCGGAAGGTGATTCTGGGACTCCACTTCGGCAGTTTGGCGATGAGGTTCTTATACATCGTTCGGATGTTCACGGCCTGCGTCTGATTGAGGGCGACGATGCAGGAGTGCCAGTTCTCGAACCAATAGCGCTGGAGCCAGCTCATGTAGCACTGCGTCGCGGTCGAGCCGCCCCATTGGCGGGCCTTTACGAGAAGCACCCGTATCGGCACGCCGGCGAGCCTCTGCCTCTCGAACTCGCCGATGAGGATTCGCTGGCCCTCGTTCAGTATGAGCGGTATGAACGCCTTCGTCTCCTTGTCCTGAATCCTGTCCTCGGTGGCGGCGCTGAACTCGAAATCGTACTTGAGACGAAGCACCATCAGGTGTTCCACCACCATCTTTCTGTTCTCCTCGGTGTCGTACTGCCCCGTCGCCTTCAGCAGTCCGCTCGCCCCCTTGTACCTCGTGTACGCCCTGATGAACGGATCGGTCAGCATTTCGTTCGGGACCCAGTACGTGTTCCCGTCTATCTCGAACTGCGAGCGGGGAACCACCTCGCCCTGCTCGTCTCCTATCACGGGGTCGTAGACGCGGAAGTACCTTCTCCTGCGTGCCTTGTCCTCGCGGAGCATCAGTATTATCTTTTCCCTATCTGTCGGCATCTTCGAGGCAGTCTTTCAAAAGTGATATGAGTTTGTCGTTCCTCTCCACGACGGAGCCGAGTTCCTCGTTCGCCGACGAGAGGTCGCTTATGAGTGAGAGGATGTTCTGCCGGAAGGCTGAAAAGTTCACTTTATGTGAATTATTCTTCTCAGAAATGATGTTCAGAAGCCTGCCCTTGCTCACCCCGTACCGGAGTGAGACGGCGTCGCACGCCTCCTTCTTCGCCTGCCTCTGTTCGATGCCCTGGTGAATCCTGTGGCCGAATATGGCATAGAAGAAGGTTACTATCTCGTCGTTTCGTCCTATCCGTTTCGTGTATTCCGCCATAGTAATGAGCGAACGATTCCGGCTAACCGGAACAAATATAAAAGTTTTAATCGGTTTTCACAAATTGTGAAGATATTATTTGCCATTGTATCTATTTTCGGAGCGTAATTTAAGTTACGTGTTATGCCCGAGAACGAAATGAAACCCCAGGCGGCACCGCTCCCGAAGTATCGGGAGAGGCTGAGTCGCCGTTACCCCGACGCCAGCCCGCAGTCCGACCAGGAATGGGACGACCTCGCGGAGAAGGCTTACGGCGAGGACGAGGCGAGACTCAAGGGCTTCGAGGACAACAACAAAGTCATCGAGGACCTGCTTGACTCCGACAAGGACCTCGCGTCGGTCGTTTCCGAAATGATTGTCAACGGCACCCCGTTCCGCGCCGCCGTCGCAAAGTTCTTCGACCCCGAGTCCCTCGTGGCGAAGGAGGGCGACGAGGACTACGAGTACTACCAGAAGTCCGCGGACGAGCGCAAGGCGATGGGCCGCGCCTTCCGAGAGAGGGGGGCGCAGAGACGGGCCAACGAGAAGGACGCCTACGACAACATCGACAAGTTCGCCGAGAAGCACGCGCTGGAGACCGCCGAGAAGGATGCCTTCATCGCCTTCGTGAACGAACTCTACAACGACCTTTCCGACCTCAAGCTCTCCATGAAAACGCTGGAGAAGCTCTACAAGGCGATGACCTTCGACGAAGCCGTGGCGGAAGCTGCGGAAGCGGCTGGCATCGACGCGAAGAACCAGGCCATCGAAGCCGCCCGTGTCAAGAAGGCGGCGTCCGTGGCGGGCGACGGCGTCCCCACCCCCGTCGGCGGCAGTTCGCCGGCTCCCGAGAAACCCAAGTCGAAGCCGACAATCTTCGACGACCTACCGAAACGTAAATTCTAAACAAACTAACAAACAGCCATGAAGTTCCCTTCTTACGCACCCAGATTTTCGCGTTTCATCGTCGGCCCCGGCTCCGCCGAGGTCACTGAAACCACCACTTCTCAGTCCAGCGAGTTCGCCGCCGTTGACGGAACCACCGTCGTAGGCGAGAACGCTCCCTCCACGACCGTCGTCAAGGCGGGTTACATGGACGACGACCTTGACAAGAAACTTGTCCTCGTCCGTCCGCAGGACACCCCTATCGACACCTTCACCCGCACCATCGCCAACAACGTCAAGAGCGAGGCGTGGGAGGCCGGCGGTTGGGAAATCGGCACCCGCGAGGTGTGGGACCGCCTCGACAGCGCCTACTCCTCCGGCACGTCCATCACCGTCAAGAACCCCGACATGTGGAAGCCTGGCGACACCCTGCTCGTTCACACCATCGGAAACGAGGCCAGCGGCTATGCCGACACCGGCATCAAGTACGACTCCGCTTCCCCTGCACAGCCCGTCGCCCTCATCGTCAAGAGCATCAGCTCCGCGACCCTGACCGTCCAGCGCGTCGGCTCCCTGTCCGCGAGCATCCCCGCCCTCGACGACGAGTCCATCCTCCAGCGCCTCTCCCCGGCCGTGTCCGAACTCGAGGCGTCCGTGGAAGGCTTCGCCATCCAGCCGAGCGACCGCAAGTACTACAACCAGACCCACATGACCCAGGTCGAGGAGTCCGTCATCCACAGCCTCCTCAAGAAGAAGGTCGCCATGGACTTCTCCGTCTACAAGGAGCAGACCCTGTGGGACTTCAAGCGGGGCATGGAACTCTGCAACCTGTTCGGCGTCGGCGGTCTCTCCAAGAACGCGAAGGGCGAACTCGTCCACCACTCCACCGGCCTCTGGTGGCAGGCGAACAAGCAGACCACCGTGGACTACTCCGCCGCCATGACCGACCAGGACTGGAACGCCATCGGCCGCTACATCTTCGAGGGCAACAACGGCGCCGACCGCAGACTCCTCTTCGCCGGCAACGGCCTGCTGGAGCAGATCGCCAACGTCAAGTCCTACCAGAAGCAGCTGGAGGCGAAGAACACCGAAATGGTCCTCGGCCTGCGCGTGTTCCGCATCGAGACCCCGTTCGGCGAACTCCTCGTGAAGCCGATGAACTCCCTGTTCGAGGGCTACTTCTCCAAGTGCGGCCTGGTCATCGACCCGAACTTCGTCAAGAAGTACGTCATGGAGCCGCTGACCACCACCCAGCTCGACCTCAACAAGACCGGTCAGCGCCGTGTGGACAACGCCATCCGCATCCACGAGACCTACTCCCTGTTCCTCGAGAACCTGCCTTGCCACTGCAAGATTGTTCCTTCCGCCTAAACGGCGAGTCCTTCATAGACGGGCGGTGGTGTGAGACAGTCACCGCCGCCCGTTCTTAATTCCAAGAAGTATGGCAAAAAAGACTTATAGGACCCATTCGCTCAAGAGCCTCCTCCTTATGATGAAGGACGAGAACGGCGAGCGCATCGAAATCAAGTTCTACGGTGGAATCCAGGTTGACTCGACCGCGAAGTTCACCACGAAGAACCCGAAAATCCAGGCCCTGCTGGAGAAGTCCAGCGGATTCGGGCGCGACTACTACATCGAATCCGTCGTGGAGGACGAGCCCGCCCCCGTGGTGGAGAAGAAGGAAACCGTCCGGAAGGAGGAGAAGCCGGTCATGGACGAGATGAAGGGTTCCGAGCGTTTCCGCAACCTCGTGGAGATGAAGAACCGCATGAAGGAACTCGGCATCGAAATCGAGAAGGACGCGAACTACGCGAAGACGAAGGCGGCCGCCATCGCCGCCGGTTACGACTTCCAAATCCAGCGATAAGAAATGACACGGGCGGAACTCATAAAGCAGGTTGCTCTGCGGATGGACGAGGTGTCCCCGGACATAACCATAGCCAACCTCTCCGTGGACGGGTCGGACAACAACCCGCTCTACACCCTCATCGACGGACTTATCGACGGGGGACTGCTTGAACTGTTCTCGGTCGCCCAGTATTGGCGCCTGCCGCAGAAGGCGTTCACATACAGCTCGACCGCCTCCGCGAACCAGATCATCGTGGAGGTCCTCCCCGACGCTCTCGCGGACCGCACGTCCCCGGGAAACGGTGATGCGGAGCTTGTCTCGCCGAGGAAGATGATCCGGCTGAAGGTGCCGGACGACTTCCTCCGCGTGGCCGAGATCAACTGCACGGATTTCCTGCGCCCCATCACGGAGGTCGTCACGGAAATCTCCGAGGCCGGGAAGCGTCAGCACAACCGCGCACTCATGGGCAAGGAGGCCAGGCCCGTCGGCGTCATGTCGCACGGAATCTGGAACAGCGCACAGGCAAGGGAGATTGACTGCTACTCGCTGTCGAGCGGTTCGACCGTCTCCGCGTCGAACAACAGCATCGTGGCCTCGTACATCGCGAAGCCGGCCACCATCAGCGACTCGTCCTCTCCGGCCGTTTCCGTGGAGACGGCCCTCGGCGGATCGTCCGTCCTCGTCCCGGCCCTCGAGTGGCTCATAGCCGCCCGCACATTCGGGGCGAGGGGAGACGCAAACCACGCCGCCATTTGCCAGCAGAACGCGCAGAACGTACTCGTATAACACGCAAACCCGAAAACACATTATAGCCATGATGAACAGAGAAGAAATCATAAAGGCCGTCAACAACTTCCGAGGCGCCAACCGCGAGTTCTCGCAGGAGATGGGACCGATCATTGAATCCATCCTCGCGCTCGTCACTCCCGTCGAGGCGGCCGACATTACCGCCCTCACCGACGAACAGCTCGACGCGCTCCAGCCAGGGGACGTCGTCAAGAAAAAGACGGGCAACATGTACCACACCTACATGGTGTCCTACAAGGGCGAGGGCGCAGGGCAGGGCATCTGCCTGACCTATGTCGCTGCCGGCCTCATCGAGACGGTGTCCTACGACCGCACGGATTCCGGCTGGGCGTACAACTCCACGGACGTCTGTCCCATCGAATACTAACCGCTAACCCGAACAAGTCATGTCGGCAGTACATTCGGACCTCCTGTTCGTGCAGAACGGAAACGGCGGGCAGGGTTGCGGTTGCGGTTGCAACGGAAAGGGGCAGACCATGGTGTTCCGTTCAGTATGGGACCGCCTGTGCCAGCAGCTTTTCGGCGCCATCCCGCCCGGGATGAACACGGACGACATTCTCCCGGACATAACCATCTGGCAGAACGGAGTCGTTCTTCAGGACGAGGAGGGCGGAGAGTTCTCCTTTACCGTAACCACGTCCGACGGCGAGGCCCCGAAACCGCAGGACGTCATTCTCTATAAGGGAAAATACTACATCGTCGGAGAGGTGGACGATCCGAACCAGTCAGGCGGTCAATCGGCCGGCGTCAGCGATGTGGGCACCGACCCGCACGGCCAGCAAGCGCCGGGCGACGACGTCGTCCCGTCCGGCGTAAGCGACGGAGGCGGCAGTGATGCGAGTGGCGAACAGGCGTCCCCGGACACCGGGGTGCAGGCGTCCGAACCGATTGGCGACAACACCGACCCGTCGGCCCAGGAGCAGGACGGCAACGGGGGGTCCGCAGACACGCCTTCGCAACATTACATCGACGACAGCGAAGGAAGCATGAAGGAGAGAACAAATTAAAGCGTTTGAACAATGGCAGGAGTTACCACATATACCTGCAACAAGTGCAGGCCCGTAGATACCGAAATCATCGAGGCGTACCTCATCCTCACAAACACCAGCACTACCGTCTCCCAGCAGGAGGCGGGCCGCGTTGCCGCCGAGAATGCCCGCGTCCTCGCCGAGCAGGGGCGGACACAGCAGTTCGCCGAGGACCACGGGATTGCGGTGGAAGATCATCGCATAGCAAGCGGAGACCACACCCTCGCCGTGGCGGATCACGGCACCGCATCGGACGACCATGTCCTTGCGGTCGCAGACCACGGAACGGCCTCGGACGACCATACCGCAAGCACATCTGCAACCGCCCGCGCGAACGATGCGGCGGCGGCGGCCGAACACATGGTGGACATTCATCAAGGTCCTCCCGGACCTGCCGGCAAGGCGCCTGTCGTGGGCGCGAACGGAAACTGGTTCGTGTGGGACGACGACACCGAGGCGTATGTGGACAGCGGAGAGCAGGCGCAGGGTCCCGAAGGCGATCCTGGCGCGACGCCCGATTTCTCCATCGGCACCGTTTCCACCGGCGCTGCGGGTTCTTCCGCTGCGGCCTCGATTACGGGAACGCCGGCGGCTCCCGTCCTCAACCTCACGATTCCGCAGGGCATTCAGGGCAACACGGGCTCGTCCGTGGACTATCCTTTCGAGCTCGTGAACAATGAGGAGACGAACGACGCGACGAAGGCGCACACCGCCGCCGGCGCCAAGAGGCTGAACGACAAAATCGGTCAATTAGAGGCCGAAGTGACCACCCTTTCCGGCAGATACTACGGGGTGTTCAACGATGCCTCGGAACTCCCGGACGATGCGGGGGCGGTGGGATATGCGTTTGTCGGAACGGCAGAACCATTGAATCTTTATTCGTTTGACGGGGAGGATTGGACGGACACGGAAATCCTAATTTCCGGCATTGTCGGCCCACAGGGTATTCAAGGCATACAGGGCATACAAGGCCCGGCGGGTGTCACATCGGTTGTTGCCTCGGTGGACAACAATACGGGTGTCCCGTCCGTTGATGCATCCTTGAACGATGGTGTCCTCACCCTTACATTCCACAACTTGAAGGGTGTCCAGGGAAACACGGGTTCAAGTGTTTCCTACCCGTTTACGATTGTGAACAACACCACCACCGATGATGCGGAACAGGCATTGTCGGCATCTATTGGAAAGCACTTACAGGATGAAATAGACGGAATGTCGGTCGAAACCACCGACAACTCCGACCTGGACATCATTGATGAAAATTTATACTCCATCGTTCGATTCAAGGACGGACACATCAAGACAAAGAATTTCGATAGTGCCGATATGTCCGCAGTTACTGCGGAATCGTGCGACCTGGACATTGTGGACAGCGACGGATATTCCGTAGTCCGTTTCCAGGGCGGTCATATCAAGACAAAGAATTTCGATAGTAGCCAATTCAATCCGGGGATGGTGACTTTCGATTCCGCATCGAAATCAATCAAGGCCGACAAGGTTGCCTTCGCCTCCGGGGAAAGTATGTCCATAACCAACCCGGACATTAAAAACCCGTACCAACTTTCGTTTGTCGGCTCGGTCACAACGATGGGTACGCTTTCCATCTTGGTAGGTAGTGCGAACAACTACGCAAAGGGACGGGTGGACATTGACGGAACGAATGTGGTTGTCTATCAGTACGGGACTTGGGCAACGGAAACCTACCCGCACGGACTGACCATCACCGATGACATCGCAATCGTAATCAAGACAACGGGTGTCCAGTTGGCGGAACTTACCCTTATGACCGGGGCGGGTGATGTGTTCAAGAAGGAAATATCTTGGAGTGGATGCAGTAGCGGTTGCACGATTTCCAACACGGGCGGGAGTTATGCGGATTGCTCGTTCGTGGCTAACTACTACGGCCTTTTGAAACCCGTTTGGATTTTCGGTGATTCCTACCTTGACCGATGGACAAGGATAGTGAAGGGTATGGGATTCGACAACTTTATGATTGACGGATTCAGCGGTCGCAACGCAACCCAGGCCCTGTCCTCGTTCCAAAAGGACATCTTGCTTGGCGCTCCGAAGGTTGTCCTCTGGATGATGGGGATGAACAACCCGGATAGCGGTGGCGGTGTCACTACCGCCTGGAAGGAGGCATTCGACACCATCTACAACTATTGCCTGGACAACAACATCGAATTTATCTGCACCACCATTCCAAATGTCCCGGCCTCGCAGTATGAGAACACCTACAAGAACGCATATATGGAGGATAGCGGGGCAAGGGTGATTGACATTGCGGGCGAACTTGGTGCGACCTCTCCGGGGGCATCGTGGTATCCGGGACTGCTTGGGCCGGATAATGTACACCCTACCGATAGCGGTGCGATGCGGATTGCACTCGCCCTGTTGAGAAATATCGCTTGTTTAACCGAAAAATAGAATACAAATATGAGCAGAGCATTAGTTATCAGAGGTGCGGACTTCTCCGCAAATGCGGTCGCACAAGTGAATGTGAATCTCCCGTATGATGCGGAGGTGGAATACCTTCAAGGTGACGGGACGGCCTTCATTGACACGGGCATCGCACCGAACAATACCACAAGATTCAACATAGACTTTAATGTTACAACCCCTTCCGGGAGTGTCCCGATAATGGGTTCTCGTACAAGTACGTATGTAGATAATATGGTGGTGTATTTCGGTTGGGGTAATTCGGCATCCGACAAAAAGTGGAATTTTCGATTCGCAACGGAAATCAAGGGAGGGGTCGATACTGCAACCGGAGACCTTTCGATAAACAACATCGAAACCGCAAGCACACTCGTTATAAGTGGTGCAACATCCGGAAGTATCGTGGCAACCCCAGCCACATTCACGGGGACTGAACCGATTTACCTGTTTGAATGGAACAGGGGTGACGGGACACGCACCGACCAAATAGCGAACAACACCGCCCTAAAAATCAAGAGTTGCAAACTCTACCAGGGGACAACCCTTGTGCGGGACTACATCCCTGTCCGTGTCGGCTCGGTCGGCTACCTCTATGACAAAGTGAGCAAGGAGTTATTCGGCAACGAGGCGGGTAGCGGTGCATTCGTTATCGGTGCTGATAAGTAACTTCCGGCCCTAAATGATTAAGTATGGAAACGGTAAAATATCTATGTGAATTTTTCTTCACGAACTTTTGGCATTGGCTTGGCTTGTTCTTCATCGTCCTTGCCATCTTTGAAGGTGGACTGATTCGTAACATCAAAGTCATTGACAAGAGTGTGAACAAAGAAAAGGAAGATACTTCGGCCCTAACTGACTGACTTGGGAAGTCCGAAAGCCGCGGGTGTACGGCGCGGCGAGTAGGCTTCCCTCTTAATAAACACACATAAAAGGCAAAGGAATATGCAACGCATTTTGCAGAGCATCTGGCTCAAACAAATGGACATCGTGCAGAGTCCGGGCGGGTGGTTCGCCGGCCTCGGCCTGTTCGTGTTGGAAGCGCTGACGGGTGGGAAGCTCGTCATCTACACGGTGGTCATTGCGTCCATCATCGACCTGGCCTGCGGCATCGCGGTAAGCCAGAAGAAGAAGCAGTTCACCTTGTCGGAACTGATGCGGAATACGGTGGAGAAGCTCGCCGTGTATGGCGCCGTCCTCCTCGCGTTCCTGTGCCTCGACAAGGTCATCTCCGCGGACACGGCGCTTGACATCGCCATCACGTCCGGCCTGGTCGGCGCCGTCATCACCATGTCGGAGGCGTGGTCATTCTCCGCTTCCCTCCTCATCCTCTTCCCGAAGAACTCGTTCCTCCGCCTCATGCAGAAGGCGCTGACCGGCGAGATTGCGAAGAAACTCGGGTGTGAGCCGGAGGAGGTCGAGGCCATCCTCAAGACTTACCGTGACAAGAAAGTCCAGCCCCGCAACGAGAAGGGGCAGTTCGTCAGCAAAAAGAAATGACCTATGGCCGATTTCAAGTATTTCACCCTCAAGGAACTCTGCGCCTCGGACGTGGCCACGAAGAAGAAGATTGACAACTTCCCTTCATGGACCGTGGTGTCGCACCTGACCGAACTGACCGAGAAGATTCTCGAACCCCTGCGTATTTCGTGGGGGAGTTCCATCAACGTCACGTCCGGGTATCGGTGCGATGCGCTGAACAAGGCGGTCGGAGGTGTCGCTACCTCGGCGCACAAGCAGGGCTACGCCGCAGACCTCCAGCCGGGAAACGGGAAGATCGACGCCTTCGGCAAGTTTGTCAAGGAGTGGCTGACCAAGAACCGCATCAAGTTCGACCAGTGCCTGTGGGAGCAGAGCGGAAAGACAAAGTGGGTCCACATTTCTCTCTATTCATCCACCGGCTCGCAGAGGTGCGAGACAAAGAACCTCGTCGTGAAATGAAAACTTTCCTGAACATCGTCCTTTGGATATGGCAGCTCCCGCAGAATCTGCTGGGGCTGTTCTTCCTCCTTTTCCTCAAGCCGGAGTTCTCCATCGTGTTCCGCACGTCGAAGATTTACTACTCCACGGAAATGCGTGGCGGCATATCCCTCGGACACTACATCTTCCTTAACGACAAGTATTGGGAGAAGGAGGACGGGGATTCCGAACTGCACGAATACGGACACGGCTTGCAGTCAATCTATCTCGGGCCTCTCTATCTTTTCGTTATAGGGATTCCGTCAATCCTCTGGGCGGCGTGGTGGAACGACAGCAGGCCCGTATCCTACTACGCATTTTACACCGAGCGCTGGGCTGATTACCTGGGCGGGGTGAATAGATGTGAATAATATGAAAAGGCTCATCCTCATACTCGCGGTCCTCGTCCTGCTTCCCGGCTGTTCACTTCTCCGAAAGTATTTCCGGGAAGTGGAAACAGTTGTTGTCCACGAGACGAAGGACAGCCTGATCATTCGAGACCGCTACATCCACGACACTTTGAACGTTCCGGTCCCCGTCTATGTGGAGAAGAACGTAACCAAGGACGACTCCTCCCACCTGGAGAACCCCTATGCGGTCAGTGACGCCTGGGTGAAGGACGGTCTCCTCCATCACACTCTTTGGACGCAGGGAAAGATGGAGGTGCCGGTGGACATCCCCGTTTCCGACACGACCGCCATACACAGCGAAAACAACACCACCACGCACACCGAAAAGGTCTATGTAGAGAAAGACCTTAACCCGTGGCAGAAGTTCCGTCTGCGGGCTTTCTGGTGGCTTCTCGTAGGACTCGCCGGATGCCTCGTATGGATATTCCGCAAACCTATTCTTGCCTTGATACGGAAATTCATTTGAACTAGACCCGCCGGCGTCCGTTGATTATGTCGGAAGTATGATTCGGACAAAGGCGGGGTCCTCACGCGAGGGCATGAAAAAGCCCTCGGACATATTTGTAAGAGTACCACCAATTACAAATCAAGCGCATCCGCTACTGGCCGAGGGCTAATGCTCCTTCAGTAGAGGGTGCGCTTAATTAGTGGTACTATGCAAAGATACGAAACTATGACTGAAAACCAAAACTTTGCGAAACAAATTATACTCGAGTTCCTCGATTTCATCCATTACAAGATAGAGAACGACAAGCTCACGATGGAAGAAGCAGAGTCCATAGCGAGGACCATCCAATGCAATATGCCACTCACGGGTACGACAGACGATTTCGCAAAGTTCTACGGAAAGACAAAGACGAACGTCACCACGGTCATAGACCGGAGGATGCTACCGAAACCACGCCGTGTCCTCCTTCACTCCTTCAACGAGTTCCGCAAGTCAGTACCGCAGTCGTGGCACGTTCACAAGGAAACATAAGCCAGTCAGCGCATTAGCCCATGTCGTGTGATTTCTTTCCGGCGGACAGAAGAAAGGGGCATCTTTGTGTCGGTAGATGAACTACCATAGCACTCAAAGTATAACCCTAAATTCTCTTTGTCATGGCAGAAGAACACATGATGTACGGCCTTTCGCCGTATGAGGCGATGAAGCTGGACAATATGGCTTCCCGCCGTCCGAACGGAGCCGCCGTCACTGGCATCGTCCTCGGCAGCGTCGGTCTCGCCGCCGGAATCGGCGCCTGGATTTTCGCCCCGATTTTCGCCAACGCGAAATCTAACGGAATCCGCGACCTCGCCAACGCGCAGTTCGCCGCGAACAACCAGCAGATCGCCAGCCTCGCCAGCCTCCTCGGCACCGAGCGGGCAGAGCGTGTCGCCCAGGGCGTCACGATTTCCCAGAGCATCACGGACAGTATCAGCGGTAGTCAGTCCTCCAACCTGACCGCACAGCAGGCCGCCGAACTCTCCAGCGTCCAGAGCGTGATGCAGCAGACGTACAGCGACTTCGTCACGGGCCGTGCGTCCCTCAACCCGACTCCCGTCAGCATCTACTCGGCTCCCGCCCCGTGCGGTTGCCCCGGTTGCAACGGTTAGCGTCAGTTTTCCCCGGCGGGGCGGTGTCGCGTCCGTCCCGCCATTCCTTTGTAAATATGGACCAGAGTTTACAAGATGTTCAACAAGAAGAGACAGGAACGCCTCGTAGAGAAATTGAGTATGATTAAGCCGACCAGCAAAGCCGAACTCAAAAGGACATGCCTGTACCTTTCCAACCTTGACGTGGACAAGGCGGAGAAGATGTACGACTTCCTCGTCAAGGACGTGGACATACCCGACTACGAGCCGTCGTCGAAACCCTTCATCCAGAACTTCGGGGAGCAGGCGAGCGGTGTGTTCGGATGGTTCCGCGAGAATCAGGACATGATAGGGCAGGCGGTGGATTTCGTCCGCGGAATCATCGCATCGAGGAAGGGCGGAGTGCATCCGGCAAATCCTCTCCCTCCGATAAACGGATAGCGCGATGGGCGGTTACGAGGTCAGGTTCAACGTGTACGCAAACTCCCAGGAGGAGGCGGACCGCGCATCGGAGGCGGTCAAGGCGTTCATCAGCGAGAAGGCGAGGATCGGCGTCGCGGTCACGGCGGAGCGGATCGTCTCGGCTATCTCGAAGTACAAGGACAATTATTTCGTGACGAACTATTTCAAGTGATATGGCAGACAAATGTACGGGCGAGTGCCTGAAGTGTTCCTTCCAACAGCAGGTGTACTGCTCGGCCCAGCGGACCTATGCTATAATGAACAACCAGGAGGCCATCGTGAACAGGCTCGACATCATCGAGGACATGCTCTCCGGCTTCGAGAGGAAGGACATAATCCCATTGGAGGATAATGCACAGAAGGGCTCCGGTGCAGAGAATAGGGAGCCGTCAACAACTTAATCCATCCAAACGATATGGCTTGCAACAACTACAACGGGCAGACGTTCGTGAACACCTGCATCCCGGTCCCCGGAGCCACGGCGACCGACGCCACCTATGTGGTGGACCTCACGCACTACACATGCGGACAGAAAAAGATCTGCGCCAACGGGGCTTATCCCGTCACCGCAGACCTCAAGTACAAGGCGGTGGGCGCACCGCAGTCCGTGGGAAACGACGCCTACGTCCAGGACATCCTCATCACCGGCACCTGCACATACATGCCGTACAAGAACGGGCAGGGCAACTGCGGTTGCGGATGCAACTGCCCCGTGACGGAGAACGTCTGGGCGACGGTCAGCGTCCCGGTGGCCAGCGCGACCGCACCCACCGTCACCGCCGGAGACGTGATAGCGTCCCCGACCAACCTCAAGGACTGCTGCTCCGTCACCAACGCGGTCTCCCTGGTCGGATCGTTCAATCTCGCCACCGCGTGATGATTACGGAGGCCGCGCTGATTACGGTTAGCTGCGTCCTGTTCGTGCAGATGGGTCTTTCCCGTGCGATACAGGACGTGGTTGGATTTCGTTCGGAGATTCTCTCCTGCGTGCGCTGTTGTACATTCTGGTCCGTTTTGGTGTACCTGCTCGCTACGGGAAACGGAATCGTGGAGTCGGTAGCGGCCTCCTTCATTTCATCCTATTCCGCATTGTGGCTTTCGTTACTGTATGACGCCCTTGCGAAACTATACAACGACTGCTATGAAGCAATATCCGAAACCGACGACTCCTCCACGGATGCCGAAGCCGGTGCCGATGGTCCCGAGGCCGCAACCGATGAGGTGTCCTAAATGCAGATGAACATGAATCTCTATGAACTTACCAAGAAGTACGGAGAGGGGAAGGGGGAGGAAACCATGTGGGCTACCCTCTCAATCGTCTCCGATGCCGTCGAAGCCGTCATGACCGAGCCGGAGAAGGAAGCCCTCGTCCGCAAGGTGTACGGCGTCATGTCGGGGAAGCACTACAACGAGGACTTCGCCCGAGAGGACATATCCAAGATGTACTATGTGGACCGCAAGGGCGAGAGGCATTTCGGGCCGTACTGGTCGGACGATGCCGTCCGCTCCATCTACAAACAGCACAAGGACGAGATTCCCGGCTACAACTGCTGGGACTTCGCCGTCGCGCTGAACATGATTAAGAGCGACTACTGCCCGCTCCTTTCCGAGTGGTTCCCCGAGGACGACGAGGAAATGAGAAATGAAAGGATCGTCCGACTTGCGCTCAACTGGCTCAGAGACGAGGACAACCCTTTCGGTTCCACGAAGGCGTGGAGTTACTTCAACTCGAAGGGCTGACCTCTCCGAGAATCTCGTTGAATCTGTTGAACATTTCCGTCTCCGACTTGTACGCGCCGGGGACGGATAGCGCGTTCTCCTTCCTCTCTACGAGGTGTATGACCGACGAGTGGTCGCGTCCCATCATCCGGCCTATGTCCGTGTAGGAATACCCTTCCTTGTGGAGCCGGTATGCCACGAAGGAACGGACGGTGGTGGTAAGTGCGTCACGGCCCGGATTCAGTTTGACTCCGACCGCCTCCTCCGCGGCGGGAAGCACCTCGGCGTATCTCTCGGCAATCGGCGCCATGCAGTCGTATCTCTCGCGGAGACTGCGTAGCGTGTCCTTGCAGTTTTCTTCCGATACGGATTCGCCGAACTGACGATGGTGTTCCTCGTTCACCATTAGGGCCTCGGTGTATATCTCCTGCACCTCGTCCCAGGTCAGCAGGGTAAGTACGCTCGGCTTCATGTCCTGCCCTCCTTTTCCTTGTCGAGCAGGCCCTTCGCCTGCCGGAGGTACTTCCACTCCAGCTTGAGCGTTTCCTCCTCGGCGGCGATGCGGTTCGCCCGTTCGTCCAGGTCGAGGGAGATCTGCTTCAGCTCGTCCTCCCGCTCGTCGAGTTCGTCGTTGCGATGCACGGTCCAGAGTATTCCAATCACGGCGATGAGTACGATGATGATTATGAGAAATGTAACCATGGCCTACTTGTTTAGATAGAAGTTGGAGAGCATCTGCTCGTCAACGATTCCGTCTGCCGGCTGTTCGCGGACGAACTTGAAGATATTGTCAACGACCTCCTGGTCTGCGGAGCGGTCTGCGAATAGAAGGATGAGCCGGGCGAGTTCGTTGGCCTCCTCCTGCCAAATCTGGACGTTCTTGTAGTCGTTCTTCTCATCCACGTCGAATATGTCCTGCGTGAGAAGGTCCTGGAGGTAGCATGCGTCGCGGACGGCCTTGGTGTACCGCGTGAACACCTGCTTCTTCTCCCGCTTGAACGCCTCGCGGTTCTTCGCCATCAGCCACTCGTTGTTGCGGAGGATCAAGTCCATCGCGAGGGAAAGCATGTAGATTACATTGGTCTCCATGCTGGCCTGCTTCAACGCTTTCTCATTCATGGCTTTTCAGCTGTTCAATCAGTTCGTCTGCGAGGGATATTGCGTTAAGCACGGCCAACGCCCTATCCTTGTCCGATATGGCGTAGCATGCATTGTGTCCGTCAGCGAGGCCCGCGAGGACACGGCCGGCGACCTCGGCGCGGTAAACATTCCAGTCGAACACGGGAATCATTTCGGCCTTTTCGTTGATGATCTGCGGAGCGCCCTGCGGAATCTCGTCGTATTCGTTCTCGAACTGCTTCAGCCACGCCCTTATCTTCTTCGCCGTGTTCTTGCCGGAGTATCTCTCCTGGCTGGATGCGGAGATAGTGGACTGACACACGCCTACGAGGGACGCGAACTCGGCTTTCGTCCGGCAGAGGCCCTTGTACCTCGCCCAGTTGTATGTTTCCTGGATAAACTTGTGGTATTCGTTCATTTCTTGGTTTCGTTAAATCGTTTCAGTATTTCGGTGTAGAACGCCTCCTCGGTCAGGAACTCAAACAGGAGTTGTTCCGTGTCATTGAAAGGATTGAGGTCGCGGGATATATCGACTATCGCTTTCATGTCCCGCCATGTCAGTTCTTCTTTCATGGTTACTTGTCGTTGTTCTTGTTTCCCATCAGCGCCCCGACCGCGTTGCCTATCAGGAGCCACGATTCGGCGGTGTGCGACTCCACGGTCTCAATGAGGGCCTTCCCCTTATAGAGCCGGAGAACGGTCGGATTGTTTGTGTAGTATTGCGGTAGGTCCGTGAGGATTCGGCAGATGACGACGAAGGGCCTTCGTCCTCCGACTTGCTTCGGCTTGCCGATAATCTCGTGGACATAATACTTGCAGGGGTCTCCGTTGTTGGTGACGCTTTTCCACCGGATTGATCTGCGTGAGAGGTGTGCTTTCTTGCTCATATCAATTTGTATTAAGTTTCGTATAAAAGGGCGTGGTCTTAATTCATGGTTAGGAGGAAAGTGTGTTCTTTGAAAAAAGGTTGTCACGCCCTATGGAAAGGGTGCGGTGGGAGTAGTTAACTTTTATGCTATGAAAAAACTAATTCCTTGACTTGACCAGTTGAAGTCCCTGCCAACCTCACGGCGGGCTTTTCCGCACCCTGTGTTTATCATTTGTTTCGTTTGTCTATCTCGTCCCTAACGGATAGCCCCGATAGAAATCCAACAAAGAAGGAAACACATGCAATCGCAAACGCGCATGCAACTAACCCGAGAATAGTGTTGATGTTCATATCTCAATCAATTAGGGCCGATTATAACTCGATTCTATTGAAGTACCGCAGTATGTGTTGTAGTTCGTGAACATACATCGGCATCGGGTAGAAGTAGGAAATGATAATCTTTCCGTCCTTGTCTACGATGGATATTTTCAACTTGCGTTTCCGTGAGAAGTCAA
>Ga0310690_10001397_pt1 | contig 42776 bp, 73 predicted proteins | sample AusTroGonzalo_MG_2_FD_207661 | JGI IMG/M metagenome (GOLD analysis project Ga0310690, IMG submission 207661) | Bovine rumen microbial communities from tropical cattle in Woodstock, Queensland, Australia - Gonzalo_04 (v2) (version 2) | ecosystem: Host-associated > Mammals > Digestive system >... | reverse complement strand
TATTTGTTATTGTTACTGTTGCTGTGTGTCCTTCTTTTGTTGCATCTATATCAACATTCTCTACTTCTGCTAATCCTTCATTTAAAGCTTGTTCGTATTGTTCAAACTGTGTTGGTGTGATTACTTCGCCACTTCCTGTGTTTCCTCTGTAACTTCCTTCTCTTAAATATACTGTTGCATAAGTTGGAGAATATCTTAATTTTAGCTCATCATTTTCTAATACATACGCATACACTCTTAATTCAAAACTAGGGCTATTTAATACTTCATTTGGGATATTACATTGGTTATGAATAATCGCCTGTTCTATCGCATTCTCGCCACTTACAAATATAGCTTTCTTAATTAAGTCGTCTGTATAATCTTCACTAAATTCAAATTCAAGTGGATTTACTTTATATTCACCCTTGTTAACAATATAGTCTTTTTCTAACACTACGCTATTCTTGTTTACTGTTATTTTCATTCAATCCACCTCCTAATATATCTTCAACGCTTGGCTCACTAGCTCTTATATCGGCTATTGCCTTTTCACTTTCTTCAATAGTTTCATCAGGTTTTAGCCATTGTCTTACTTCGACATCTGATACAATACCTGCGTTCTTTGCCGTCATTAGCTGTGCAAATGTTTCTTGACTATCTTCTAACAAGCTATAATCCCAATCAAAACTTACTTCATATTCTCCTTGTGGGCTTAAATTATAAGCATTTGCCAACACATTAGCACTATATAAAAAGTCTTCAATAGCTTTTTCTATATTACTTCTCATATCATCTACGATTGTGAATGTATCATACATACTTCTTTTTATTTCTGTTGCTGTTGCATTTGTTGTTTCAACGTGGCTTAATATTCCTGCACTTGTACCAATCTCGTGTTCTAATCTTTGATACAATTCTTCAAGTCTTTCTGTATATGGTCTAAATGCTGGGTCATATATTTCCCATAAATCCTCTTGTCCACTACCATCAAACATCTTGAATAACTTATCCGTTGGAAGTATTGTGTTGCCTTTTGCATCTTTCTTAAACATTGTATAATCTACTGCCAAGAAAGTCTGTTTTAATCTGTACTCATCTAGTAACTGCTTCATTGTATCTTTTAGCTCTTTAATCGTAGCTTCACAACCGTATGTTATTGGTACGCCATACTTATCATTTGCTTTGCGATTGTTTATAGGGCTTTTTAGATACCCAAATAATACTCTATCTACACCTGAAATTGTTATTTCTTCAAGTATATTCTTCCAAAAGTCTGGTGTTGGAATGCTTTGCCCTCTTTCATCTGTAAATTGTTGTCTAATTGTGATGTTTCCATTTTGTACTTTGTAATTTGTCCATCTTAAATAGATTTTTGGATTTCCGATTGATTGCTGTACTGTTTTCTTTTCTGCTAATACTGTTGCTCCTGTAATTGTTTCCCCTTCAACTGCATCAATTGTCAATCTGTTTTGTGGCACTATGTTGTAATAGATTTTTCCATTCTTTACATATGGTACTATTATTACACCACCATATCCAAATCCCATCGAGGTTATCTTTTTAGCTTTTTTCCATAAGTTCTGTGTTACATTATTCAGCAAATCAACTCTTTGATTGTCTGGCGTGATATTTACATTACTATCATTGATTACATAGTTTGCTAGTTTGTTTGAAAAGATAGAATTGAAATTGATGTCATCTATCCTTTCATACTCCATTGCATAAATATCATTGTCTTCTAACTCTTTGGTTGTAGTCTGTGTCTGAATATGAAAAACATTGTTCAATATCCATAAAAATATGTTCTTTAACACTTCTCTACCCCTTTCATTGTATATTGAATTTTCAATGTTCATTCTTAATTCCTTGTTGTTATGTTTACCAATACTATTTTTTGTTTATTTCAATATTGTTTGCTGTTTTTATTGCTTTATATAAAACCGTGTTTTTACATCATTTTTTGCTTCTTTTTTACTGTATTATGTTTACTATTGTCCTTTTTTCTTCCACACACCATTTAAAGCATATCTTACACTATCAATACAATGGTTGTCTGCATCTACATATCCACTTATATAATTGCCATCTTTGTCTTGCTCATACTCATATGTGCTGAACTCTTGTGCTGATACTGGGCATCTCTTTGGGTCAATTACTATCTTTGCAAGGCTTGATAACCATTTCATTGAATATTCAACACTTCCTGGTCCTTTTTCTGCCCCGCGCATTGCACAACCATAGCTTCTAAAATCTCCTATGCTCTTTGGCTCTGCACTATCAGCAATTATCATATCTCCTTCTTTTACGCCTTTTTCTTCTACTAACGTGTTCCATACATCTTGATTACTCATCTTATTAACAACAAATTCATCATAGATGTATAAAGTCCTTTGTGATGAATTATAACAACTTCTTGTCCAAGCTAGTGGGTCAGGGAACCAACCAAAGTCCATTCCTTGATAGATATAATCAAATGTGTTTATTTCTTCATCTGTTATATCTCGCAACTCTATGTTTTCAAATACTGTTCCGCCTGTACCTGTCATTAAGCCTAAATATTCATTCTCATAAAGTCTTTCATTAACACCTTTCAAGAACTCTGCTTCATCTATAAATGCTTGTCCTAACCACTTCTTTGGTACTGCTCTATAATCGCTTAAATGCACTAGCCTTGTTTCTTTTGGTATTATCTTTTCTACGTTAACAAAGTGTAAAGAACTTGCTGGTGTATTGTATGTATAAAACTGAATAAAGTCATCTCCACCACGAATAAGCGATTGATTGATTTTTCTTACTTCATTCATTCCATTAAATTGGTCAAATTCTTCGTACCAAGTTATTCCTATGTACATATTTATTGGTGGCTTTAATGACTTAATTTTTCCATAATCATCAGCACCTCTGAAATATATCTTTTGTCCTGTGCTTATCTTTGTTATTTCTAATGGGCTTTTAGTAAATTTGTAATCGCCTTTTAAGTGTGGATAGCTTTCTGATAAGGTATCTATTGCCCATTCTAATTGAGCATAAACGCTGTCTTTCAATGTATCTTTTACTTTTCTTAACACTACTGCACACATTCTAGGATTGTTCTCAATTATCTCGATTAGCTTTTCTCCTGCAAAAGATGATTTTGTACTACCTCTACCACCTTCCATATAATACTCACGATATTCTCTATCATCTATACTTCTATTTATATCAACAAAAGAACTTGCTATGTCTTTTGCTGGAATTGTTACATATACTTGTTCTTTCTCGTTCTTGCGTTCTTGGTCTTGCATTAACTCATTGATTATTTGATAATTACTACTATTGCCTTTTACTGCACCTTTAATCAATCCAAGTGTTGCTAATTCTCTATATGTTAGCTTTGTCTTTTTATCTGTTTGGTCAAGTGTATTTGCTAATACTGACAACATAGTGGCTTTCTTTCTTCTTGCCTCGCCACTAGCTATGCCACCTTTTATTCCTATTTCTCGTTTTTCCTCCGTTGTTCTATCTGCAAGAGAAACAAGGTTTTGTTTATTGATTGCCACTATACCACCTCGCTTTTTACTAATTTCAACGCCTCTTCTATTGTTTTGTCCATATCTAAATATTTATATAATCCTAATCTACCTCCAAAGATTACTTTATCATCTCTTTTAATTAACTGCCTATATTTGTCATATAAATTATTATTTTTTTCGTTATTTATAGGATAATAAGGCTCTTTTTCTCTATCCCACTTTAAAGGATATTCATATGTAATAATTGTGTTTTTAATTCCTCTATCATTAAAATGCTTATGTTCTATTATCCTTGTATAAGGAACTTTCTTTTCTGTGTAATTTACTACTGCATTCCCTTGAAAATTGTCTATATCAAGCCATTTATTTTCAAATTTTAAACTTCTATATTCTAATTCTCCAAAACAATAATTATAATATTTATCTATTTGCCCTGTAAATAATATTTTCTTTGCTAATTTGTCATATATTTCTCTATGCTTAAAATAATCACAATTTAATCTTACTTCTATTCCTTCTAGCATTCTTTCTATTATTTTTGTATATCCATCTATTGGTATACCTTGATATTTGTCTTTAAAATAATTATTATCATAAGTATATCTAACTGGTAAACGTTTTATTATATCAGCAGGCAATTCTTTGCATTTTTTCCCCCATTGCTTTTCTGTGTAACCTTTAACTAGCTTTTTATATATAGTTTTCCCTACAAGGCTAATAGCCTGCTCTTCTAAATTAGTTGGATTAGTTATATTACTTTCTTTTAAATCTACCTCTATTTTTATTCTAGCTTGTTCTGGTGTAATAATTTTCCATATTTTTGAAAAAGTATTCATATTAAACGGCAAATTATACACCTCACCTTTATATATAGCTATTGGAGAATTTATATAATTATTAAACTCCCCAAATTGATTTATATATTCCCATATTTCTTTTTTATTTGTATGAAATATATGCGCTCCATATTTATGAATATCTATTCCACTTATATTTTCAGTATATATATTTCCTCCAATATGGTTTCGTTTATCTATTACCAAACATTTTTTGCCTTGTTTTTTCATTTCGTAAGCAAATATGCTTCCAAATAATCCTGCTCCTACAATTATATAGTCGTACATGTTTCTCCTACTTTTTATATTTTTCTATTATATTTTTAAAGGTATCTTTTAAAATTTGCATATTATATACAACAACACCCACTTTAAAAGGTTTTAATTTATGCTTAAAGAGAATTTTTTTGCTTCTTTCTCCTGTTTTAGCTCCTCTTCCTGCTTTTATACCTTTTGCATATCCACAAGAATAAACATCTCCATATAATTTTCTCATATGTTCGCCACGCAATATACCTTGTTTTTTGTATTCTGCTCTACAACCTGTTAAATCTTTAGTATCTGCTTGTCCTGTTTTTCCATATGTTAAAGGCACGCATTGTACACAAGGAATATTTTTTTGTTTTAATTTTAACCTATACTCAATATCATCTTCAAAATCTCCTTGAAATATATCAGGTACAATATCTAATTTTAAAGCAAATAAAGAATAACAAAACCTTTCGGCTAAAAATTGTTTATCAGGTGGTGACATACTACCTATATTACAGCCTGCCATTCCAGCATTTGTATTTTTTAAAATCTCAACAAGCATCTGTATATAATCATTCATCATATTAATATTGTTTGGAATATACATTTTTGATTTTTCGGTTTTTGCTGTTATATGTAACCAACTAATATTGTCATCTAATTGAATTAAGTATTTATATCCATGTTCTTTTGCATACTTTATAGCATAACTCCTGTTCATAGGAGCATACCAAGCATTTTCTGAAGATTTAATATTTTCTTTATACCAATCAACATAATCTTTTGGAACATTTACTATTTCCCAATCAGTAATATATCCTTCTGAATTATTTGAAATAATAATATGGTCATAATTTATATTATATTTTTCAGTAGGTCTGTCTTTTTTGGTTCCAGGTCTTTTCCCTGATATTTCAACGACTAAAACTTCTTTATTCATACTTATTTTTTATACTTTCTATATAATTCATTATATCATCGTATTCTTCTTTATTTGCACATTTATAACTAACAACATACAACTCTGGAGCAGTTTCTTCTCCATAACTTTCAACAATGTCACTCAAAAAAGAATTATCGCTTTCATTTAATTCTTCTCCAAATACATCACTTATTTCAAATCCTGTAAAAACATCATCTAAACCTTCTAGTTCTTCTAACAATTTTTGATTGTCCCAAATTGAATAATCGCTTACTTTATTATCAGCAATTCTAAAAGCCTTGATTTGTTCTTCTGTCAAATCATCTGCTACAACGCAAGGAACTTCCTTAATTCCAAGTTGTTGACAAGCTTTGTATCTTGTATGCCCTGCTACAATTACATTGTCTTTGTCAATAATAATTGGCACTTTAAATCCAAATTCCTTTATTGAATTAGCTACATACTTTACTGCATCATCATTCTTTCTTGGGTTTTTCTCATAAGGCTTTAATTCCTCGATTTTTTTGTTTACTACTTTCATATTATCTCTCCTTTTTCTGTTTCCATTCTTCGCATAAAAATTGTGGGCTTTCGCATTTATAACAAAGCGGATAAAACTTGCAGTTACTACACCTGTGCATATTTATATCTGCCCCCTCTATAACAACTCCAACTACAATAAAATCTTTTACCACCACTTTTTTTGTCATATTTCTGATATACCCATATTGGTGTTGGAAATATTAACTTCCCACAATTTGCACATTTTTTCCCTACTAGCATAATTTCCTCCTTTGAATAAATACTATGTAATGATATAAGGAAGCTCACTCTCTCCCTATGGACTAAGTTTTTCAATAGGAATTTACCTCACACGGTCGCCTTTTACAAACCACAGCATCATCTGTGTTAAAACCCAAATTTGATTTTTTTCTATATCACTACATACTATCTATTCAACTTTTTCTATTTCTATTATTGTTTCGCTTCTGCCTTTTTCATATATTATCCTACTTCCGTCCCAACTCTGTATTATGTTGTAATTATCATCTTCTAAAACACCATATTTTACCAAAATATCTGCTATTGCATTTTCTAAATTAGTTAAATCACGTCTGATTTTGTCAGGAACAAAAAATAAGGCTTTTATATTTACAGGGCAACTAATTTTATTACCTTGATATTTTAAAAGGAAATAACGGCAATCTCGTTCAAATTTGAGATATTCTTTGCTTTGTATTATCATTGGTTTTTTTGTATTCTTATTCCAAACTATTCTTTGAGAATTTTTTTTGCTTCTGCATAAAAGCGGTATAACTATTTTCATATTGCCTCTTATCTAACAAGACTAACTAGAATTGTCTTGCATTATCGGAAGTAAAAATGCGACTTAAAATATTATAACTAATTAGAGGAACGATATATATTAACTTATCTAGTATCGTTAATGTCTATGCAAATCTAAATCTAAATGCTTCTAATCTTAAACTTTGTCCTGTTGTACCTATTTCAATATCATTTCCTATCTGTTCATTTTGCCAACCAATGTCTTGAACGTGTGCTTGGGCTACGATAGTTCTTGAGCTTCTTATTTCAATAGCTTCTAATCTTCGACTTTCTCCTGTTGTTCCTATATAAGTTCCACCTCTAACCCAACCTGTCCAGCCTTTGTCTTGAAGGTGTACTCTGTATTCAATTTCATCTGACATTATTTGGATAGCTTCTACTCGTTTGGCTTCGCCTGTCGTACCTGATACGTTATAAGCTACCACAAAATCTTGGTCGCCTACGTCTTGGACGTGGCTTCTATATACAGGATAGTTGTTACTATTATATGTTCCTACTTGATTTGGAATGCCCATATAATCAGCTACATCTAACACGTGTCCATATAGATTGCTATTATCTCTGATTTCATAATGAAGGTGTCTGCCTGTTACGTTTCCGCTTGCGCCCATTTCTGCAATATGGTCATTTCTATCTACCCATTGTCCTTCTACAACGTATATATGTGATAAATGACAATACCAATGATAATTTCCGCTACCATCTTCAATTACAATGAAATGTCCATAAGAGTTGTCATAGCCCATATCTACTACAACGCCATTGCACGTTGAAAAGATATGTCCATCATCATTAACTAGGTCAATTCCTGTATGAAATCCTGCTATCCACTTTAAATCTCTTGTGTTTTTTCTGTGGTATTCACAAGATACTCTAAATTTACCGTCTTAAAGGTATATTTGAAATCATAATTTTACTCCTTATCTATTTTTTGTAAATCATATCCTAGTGTTGCAGTTCCAGCACCACCCATTGCTAGTGCGATTTGTTGTACTATTATAACAGGCTCAATAGTCTTTTTGAAAACTAAACAGAAAACACAAGCTAGAATAAATACAATAATACCTACTAAACAATTCTGTACAGGTATTGGCAATTTTTCATTCCACTTGTGTTTTTTTGATAATAAGCCTAAAATATATGTCATCAATGTTGATACAACGAAAACTAAAACACTAATAATTATTTCTTCCATATTTAATCCTCCTTGTATTGATATTTGCATTATAACATATATTTTAGAAAAAAGCAAATATTTTTATAGTGATACTTCTGTTCCACTTACAGTATATCGTATTTCTGGACCAGTATAAGTTATAAAATCCCCAGGTTCCCAAAAACTCACATCTATCGTTGCAGGGTTTATAACTCGTACAATTCTGTTTATATCTTTTGCAGTTTTTGTAATTCTGTCTAAATCTTCTTCTTCAATTTCATATTTCGTCAGCATATAATTCCTCCATTTCATAGATTTTCAACAAATCTAATGGTCTTTTTACTTTATATTTTTCTTCCCATTGGGCTTCTGTTAAATCGTACCAATCATCTTCAACTTCTTGTGCTTTCTTCCAAAAATTTTTAGTATATATACTGCTTTTCTTGTTTTTCTTATAATAATAACCATCGTAATAATCGTAATCATCATATATTGTCGTGTAATCATATTTGCTGTAATCATATTTTTTCTCTTGACAATCGTAAAATTTATGATTTTCTTTATCGTCTAAAATTTGTTTCACTTTTTCTATTGTATTTTGTAAATGGTCTAAAAATATATGCTCATTTGTTGTGTGTTCATTATAATATCCCGCTGATAAATTACAACCTGCTATATCATATTCTCTTGACAAAGTTGATACATCACTATAACTACCATAATTCAAATCAAATCCGAAACTTAATATGTAATTTCTAAAATCTTGATTTTCACATTGATAGAACACCACTTGATTATTTCCTCGTCTATCTATTTCAATTATGAAATTAACAGGCAATTCTTCAATTTCTTCTACAAATTTCTTCGCACCTAATCCGCCTTTTTCTTCGCCTGTTGTGAATAACACATAAGGCTTATACTTCTCACATATTTTGAGAATTGCATAAACACCACATCTGTCATCTCCACCAATCCCTGTTGGTGACCATAGTATATCTTGTTCTTTATCGTGTACAATCAATGCTGGCAATTCTCTGTGCACCACATCTGTATGTGCTACTAGCAATATCGGTATGTTTCCTTTTGCATATACATAATCTTCTGTGTAGGTCAAATTCTTTTCTTTGTATTTTCTGTCTAGTAAAGCAAAATAACAATATATTAACAAATTGTCTTGTGATAGAGGTAATATATCTTTTATATCTAACTTCATATAATCGCCTCCTTATCTTCCAACGTGACAACTATAAACACAGAACGGTCCGTTTGAATGGTCAATCAAATGAGTACCGACAACTTGGGCATATTGGATATGCACCTATTCTTATACTTTTTGACGGTGGCGTGCTTCCTTTTATATAGCACATTTCTCCATTTCGTCCGTGTGTTATATCATTGTAATGCAAATCTGTAACATTTCTCATAATATTGCACATATCTGTGTTGTTAGTTGAATGTACCCAATTTTCTGTGTTTTCAATATAACTGTTTATTTGTTCTTCTAGCATTTCTCTTACTGTTCTTGCTATTTCTTCATTAGCGTTTGGATATTGCTTTGAACAGATGAACGTTGAAAATGTATCAGAATTAAGATATATCATTTGTCGCCAATTCTTACTGTATGTTTTAACCTTCTGTCCATTAAAATCAAAATCATATATATTCCCATCATATCTGAAAGCTACTAATGATACTTCATCACACATATAGCTGAATAATCCTGATGAATACATACCATAAGACACTCCCTCTCCAAACTTATGAATTGTATGACAACTTGTCCAACCACTCTTATTACAGCTCATCAACATATAGTCTATCGGGTCTATTGATATTTGCAATTTCCCTTTAATCCTGTTACTAGTTTTGGCTATTATATCAGAAAACATTGTGTTTAATTTGTCATTTTTGAAACATTCATTTAATACTTTGGAAACTTTTTCGCCTCTTTCAAAAATCATATCACGTGTAATATCTCCGTATATTGAATGATTTAATTTGTTGTTGTATATTTCTTCGTCACTAAATTCGTTAATCGCAAGCCAACAACCGTGGAAACTCTTTTATTAAAACTTCTTTTGCTTCTGTTATTGCTGATGCATCCATTTGATATTCTATTTCTTTTTCAATATTTAAGTTTCTACCAAGCATTTTATAGATTTCTTTTTTAGCTAACGCCCATTGATATAACAACACTTCAACACCTTTTAATTCTTTTGGTATTTTTGTCAAGCTACCCGCATAAATTTTTTTGAAGTCTTTAATATTAACTTTATCTTTCATCTCGTGGATTATATCAAATGTTTCGATTAAACGTTTTTCTTTTGCTTTTATTTTTTCTTTTTCTTTTAAGTTTGTGATATAATTTTTTTCTGTAATTTTTACCATTCCAAATGCAAAAACTTGTAATTTGTTATTTTTAACATTCATTACAACTATGTTGTGTTTTGTTTTTTCTAAAACAACAAATCGTTCATCAGTAAATTCTTCAATGTTTACATTTATGTTGTCAACTGATATTGTTTCATATATTGGTATTCCTGCATAATTTCCAACACATTCATCATAGTCTTTATCTTCTAATTCTTCTTTGTTCTTTAAGGCAATTAAATCTCCTGCTTTTACATCAATTTCTTCTTTTACTGTAAATTCTTTTTGACAATAAACAGCATCTATCATTGATGTATCAAAAACATAATCATCAATGCCTTCCAACTTAAATATAACATAATTACCTCTAGTTTCTCTAAATTGTCTTACAGTATATATGTTACCTGCATAACGTTCCATATAATACGTAAATCCAACCCCCGCAGGTGTAGTTGTATCTATTTTCATATTCTTTTTTATTCTTACTTGCTTTCCTATAAGCCAACGTCCAAAGTCTATAATATCTCTAAATTCATTCATTTTTTTCGTTCCTCTCATTCATATAATAAATCTAAATCTTCAAAACTGTGGTCATATTCAAATTTTTTCTTTTCTTTTTTTGAATATCTGTCCCACGTTAATATTTTTTGTTTCCAATTTCTGACTTTATTGCCTTTGCTATCAATCCAATTTCCTTCATTGAAATATTCAAAAAAATGCTTTCCATCAACACTTAACTTTTTTTCTTTAACATAATTTTCTACTTCTTCCAATGTCGGTGGCATAAATATCTTTCTTTTTACAGGCGTTGCAACTTCTACTACTTCTTTTGGTTCGGGCGTGTTCCACCTTTTTTGCATTCCCGTCTTTCCTGCTTTACTTCTTTTTAATTGCAATTCTTTTTCTTTAAAAATGTCTTTATCAAGTTCGCTAGTTATTACCATAAAAGGAATTTTGATTTGATTATCTATTCCCAAGCTCTCGCCTGTTACAACATATTCAAATATATTCTTGATTAGCTTTCCTGCATTTTCATCAGACAAATCGTCAAACAATTCTTTTTGTTCTTCTTTTAAAACTATTCTTTTCATTTTTCTGCCCTCTATATATATTATATATATTATAATAATTATTATTTATTATTCTATTAGATATATAATATAATATAATATATAATATAGAATATATATAATAGAGTATATAGATTATAACAGCTTTTTATAACACTTGTTATTTTTTGTTTATTCAGTAAAACTTTTAATCAAAAAATCTATAACATTTGTTATTTTTCGTTTACTCTGTAAAACTAAAATAACACTTGTTATGTTTTCGTTTACTGTGTCAACATAAAATAACATTTGTTATACTTTTTGTTTACTGTGTAAATCAAAACATAACACTTGTTATTTTTCATTTACTCTGTCAAACAAATCAGCTATCTCTATATTTGGAGAAACAGCTTTACAAATACTATATGCTAATAGCTTTGTTGTCTTTCTTCCATTCATTACTTCGGATATATAACAACGTCCAACGCCAACCCTTTCAGCTAATTCATTGAACTTGATTATCTTTCGTATTTGTTCCTTCATTTTTGGTTTTATTTTGAAAATTGCTTTTTCCATAGTTTCTCCCCCTTTTCATTAGAATGGCAAATCATCTTCGGATTTAGTTTCTAGTACTTCAAAGTCTAACACAACTAATTTCACTTGTGATAATCCTGCTTTGTTCTTATAAAAACTTATAAATCCATCTTTGATGTTTATTTTAGTTTTATTTGCTACTTCTATTCCGTTTCTAAAATTAACAAACATCTTCATATTTTCGTAAGTTCCATCTTCTTTCTTTCTTGAAATAGATGTAGTGTAAAATCCATTCTCATTTTTGAAAATCATTGTTTCACCTGAAATTTTCATATTTTCTCCTTTCTAGAATTTCCCATTATTATGCCTATTGTATTCTTTTGTTTATTCTAATCTTATAAATTGATTACAATAGTTTTAGCACTTTTTAAGTCTGCATCTCTTAATTTATCTACTACTGTATCAATAATGTCTTCAACATCAATGTCGTCTTCATCTTCTTCTCTGTCGTCCTCTGTGAAGACTGTTTTGTAGTCAACAGGTCTTTTAACCTCTACAATATCTAATTCCCTTCTAGTCTTGTGTGTTAGATTATCTAAATAATTTAATCTGCTATCTTCTTTGTTTACTATTCTGTCATAGTATTCATCATAAACTAACACATCTCCATTTCTTAATGTTATTCTGTCGCCATTTTTAAGCTCAACATAATCGTTTTTTAAACCCATAATTTATTACCTTCTTTAACCTTTCATATCTATTATTTTATAGATACAATAGGCATAACAATAGGAAATTCTGTATTTTAAATTTATAAAACTCCTTTCTTCTAAAATCAATTTGATTATATTATAAAAGTTTTACTGTGTCAACACTTTTTTTAATATTTTATCAAAAAAGTTTCTAATCCCATTTCTGCATTAAGTTGACATTCATACTCATACAATTTTCTTTTCTTTTCTTTGTTTTTTTGTAGTCTGTCAAGTTCTGCTTGTGCTTCTGCTCTTGTTAAATAATATGTTTTTGAACATTTATTTCCATAAATACAGAAATATTTACCGTCATTTAGCACAAACTCCAAATATCTTCTATTTGTTTGCTTCATAACTGTTAGTTCCATTACTCCTAATTCTGTGATTTTATAAATTTTGTCGCCCACTTTTAAATTTTCAAATTCTTGTTTATTCATTTTCTTTCTCCTTTACTTTTCCTAATAATATTGGTTGCCATAAATGTTTATTACTATGTGCTAATCTGTGATGTATTCCACACAACATAATGCAATTACTTGGCTCGTCTATCAAATCAGGTCTTTCACTTCTATATAAAATGTGATGTAACTGTAAATCATTACTTGCTTCACACAATCTGCATTGCCCTTTATCTCTTTCAAAAACTTTTTGATAAGTTTCTGCTGATACAAATTTTCTTTTCTTACTTACTTTCTTTATATGTTTATTTGTCGTCAGGATAAAATCTGAACAGTTTTTACAATCGACTTGATAAATTACTTGTCTTTTATATAATTTACATTTAAAATCGTTTTTAAGTGTTTTTGATAAATATTTACAATACATTGTCTTCTATATCCTTTATATATTCGCAATCCCAATTTATTGTAAGTGTTCTGAACTTTCCATCTCTGCCTACTACAAATAAATCTGGATATTTATTTTTAAGTTCACTCATTCTTGCACTTGCTTCATATCCTACAAAGTATGGCTCTTTTTGAAAATCTTTTGCTGACCACATTATCTTGTCTTTGTTATTAAACATTGCATTTAAAATTATATTATGTTGTTTCATCTTTTATTCCTCCTAATCTGATATGTTATTATAGATTTCTTCATTTGATTTGTAATTACTTGAATTGATTGTATTGCTCATATTTTCAATTAGTTGTCTATTAAGATTTCTCATATCTGTGTATTCTGCCATTCTTTGTGTAGATAGTTCTGTAACGTCTGTATTTCTTAATACTTGCTCACTTTTTTCTAATAACTTTTGACTTCTTAAAATATAAGTGTGATAACAATGTCCGCTGATTTGCTTTGGCTTCAAAATATAATATCCAACACCTAATATTGTTTTTAGTATATAACCATAATCAAGAACTATTTTTTTGATTTGGTTCATTTTCCTTTGAAATTTGATACGTTGTATTTCAATCGAAATATCATATTCTAACATTGTTGCTAATTCATTTGCCGTTATTGTGTCACCATAATTTTTTGAGCAAATAAATTCAACTACCTCTTGCACCTTTCCTTTTTTAAATTCTTTCATTCTTTTTTTCCTCCTTTAAAAATTGCAACTGGAATTTCTGATGCCTCATATATATTCCAACCTCTGTCAAGTCTGCTTCTTAATGTCTTTTCAGATATTCCATTTTTTTCACATAATTCTTTAATCGTTAGTTTTTCTCCATAAAACTCGTGTTTTTTAGCTACTGACGTGGCAAATAAACTTGATTTCTTTAATGGAGTTTCTAATGCTTTTTCTTGTGTCCAACCAACTTGTAGTCTTCGTAAATAACATCTAACTTTTAATCCGTAGTCCTTTGCTAATTCTTTTTGATTTTTGTATTTCTTGCCTTTGTACACTATGCTATAATCTCTTGTGTTAACTATTCTTTTTTGATTATAAAGTTTCTGAATGTAGTCAGACATTTCACACCACATAATATTTTCAACACTATCATCTAGGCAATTTTCTGAAATATGTCTAACATATTTGTAATTGTTGGGATTTGGAATAAATGTTTCGGCAACAAGTCTAGCTACTGATATTTTTTTCTCTTTGTAATCTTTATCAAGTAACTTAACACAACCATATTTCTTTTTTGATGTAACTGTTTTTTTAAGTTCTTTGGGCTGTCCTTTTCTCATATAATTAAGAGATTTTACTTTACCTGTATTGCTTACTTGATATTTACCTTCATATCCTTTTATGTCTTTCCAAATTTCTTGCATTTATTCCTCCAATAAATCCGCTATATAATCTTCCAAATCAGAATTTTCATCTTTAAGCCATTCTTTTTCTTGTTCTAGTTCTTCGTTTTTTGCTTTTTCTTTTTTATATAAATCTAAAAGACCTTGATGTGCGTTTATACTTTCTTCAATTTGTTTTCTGGTTGTATTATCTGGCATATCATCAAACCAATGAAAAGTATCTGTTTCATTTTCTATTTCGTCTTTAATATATTTGATTATTTCTTCTTCACTTAAATTATTCATCTTTTATCTCCTTTTCATAAATTTTTCGTAATCTTTTATGAAACAATCTCTTGGAGTATTTATAGCATTTAGCTTTATTGTTCTTACAAGTACCGTTTTTACAAAAATTTATAGCTTCACAATAACTACAATATTTAGATTTTAATATAGCTATTTCCTTACTCATCTTCTTTACCTCATCTTCAAAAATTACTATTATTCCTAATACAATTATTTCAAATATTATTAAAAGTCCAAAATAATATAAAAGGTCAATTTCACTCATCATCTTCTACCTTTCTATTTTAACTTGTTTGCTATTTGTTTTAGGGCTATCATTACTTCATTATAACTACAATTTTCATATCCACCATATTTCATCAGTAAAGCTATTGCACTAGATAATAATTTATCTTTTTCATCTATTACTTTTTCTTGTTTTTGTATAAGATTTAAGATTGTTTTCATTGCATTGATTTCTTCAACCTCAACAGTGCAACCAAAACAATTTTTTAGTTCTTCTCTACACTCTTTATTGTTTTTACAAAAATCAATGTATTTTTGAAATATTTCTATTGCTTTCTTTTCTTCATCTGTCATTCTAACCACCCCAATTCTTGACATTTCTTATTTAGTGCTTGTAATAGTTTCATATTTATTTCAACAATATAATCTCTATCACTACAAACAGTACTTATCGTTTTGTCTTTATAAAATATAATATATTCAACTCCTTTTGGAATAACATAAAATAATAATATTTCATTATCATCAGGTTTATTTTGTAAATGGTATCCTAATTCTTTAAACATTTTATCTGCTTCACTCATAATTAATCCTCCTTATCGTGTTTACCAATAGTCCAAGTATCATCCCATTCTAAAGCCCATTCCATTAACATTTCTTTTCCCTCACTTTCTCTACTAATCCTGCTTGAATTAAATCATATAAAACATCAAAAGTTTTAATAGAATGCGAATTAAGCATTATTCTTCTTGGGAATACATATTCATTATATTCTATTATTTCATCTCCATAAATCTGTATATTAATATCTTTCTTAAAATATCGTGTACAATAAATTATCATTGTTACTGTTCCTGCTGTTGTTTCAAAAATATTAAATCCAAACTTTTCTAATTCTTTTAAATCAACGTTATCTTTAATTTTTAACATCTTCCACTCAACCTTTCTTCTTCCTCTTTTACTCATCTTCCAAAGTATCGACTAATAATACAATAGCTATTGTTACTAAAAAACCAAGCAAAAAGCCACCTATAAACACTAAAATTTTGCTCATTATTCAACCTCTCTTATAGTTCTTAAAAATGTTTTATTTTTTTCAACTAATTTTAATGCGTGTTTTTTATTCATTTCTTTTATTCTTTTTCTGTATTCTGTAAATAGATATACAGGTTCTCTTAATTTGATATTATATATGTCTTCCAAAAATCTTATAACATCTGGCATATTTGCAAAGTTTGGAATATACCCACTATCAAGTTTTTCATTTAGTCTTTCTAATAATCTTGCAATATCCACGTCTGGCAAAACTCTACAAATAAGCACTCCTTGAAGAAGACGTCCAATACCGTGGAACACCTTTGTTGTTTTCATAAGTATCTTTAATTAGTTCTAATCCTTCTTTACCAAATTGATATTCTTCTTCGTTTAGTTCCAAAGCATTGTCCATAATAACTTTTGTTGCAAATCCTGATATTCCTTTGCAAGCACTTGCTAACATACACACACTTTTATTGAAAGTATATTCGTCTAATAGACTTTGTAATCTTATGTAATTTTGGTTTCCTACTTCTGCATAGCTCTTGATATAATCCAACAATTTCCAATTAGATTGATAAATGTTCATCGCTTGACATTCTTTTAATGCAATTCCTGGGTGCATTATATACTCAATCGGCATTTTCAATCCTTTCAATGCTTCGAATCGTCCCTGCCCATCAATGATTTCCATTTTTTCATTTACTAATATTGGGCTTGTGATATATCCAACATTCATTATTGATGTTTGAATTTTCTTAATTCTAGCTGGCGATGTAGCTCTGTTTCCTTTCAACATTTTAAATTTTTCATAATCTCTTGTTACATTGATAAATTTTTCATTCATAATTTCTTTTCTCCTTTTATTTTTATTTGCCTATAATAAAGGCTATTATTGTTGCAAGACTAAATCCTGCAAATACTAAACAAATTCTTAATATAAATCTGTCTAGCATTCTTTTTTGATATGTTGGCTCATAATATTTACATCTGCGAACACCTCTAAATCCTCGTTCTCGTATTTTATTACAACCCAAACAATCTTTACACTTTCCTTTCAGTTTTTTCATTTGTTTTTCCTCCATTTTGATTTTGTTTTTTTGTTGCTTCTAATTCTTCATCGTCTAAATCGTGTCCCATTTGCATTTCCTCCATTTTCCTAACAAATTCTAAATGTTTCTTCAAACTATACAAAATGTCAAATGATTTATTTAATCTCTTTTGATAGTTGTTTCTTTCTCTTGGACTACAAGACATATTGATGTCGCCAAGACTATCTAATGCTAATTGTAGTTTCTTTATGGTATTTTCAAGTTCTTCCATAATGTTTTTCTCCTAGCTTTCATATTCTTTATTTATTCTTTCGTTTAGAATTTTGATTTGTAATTTGTACGTGTTGATAGCTTCTTGACAAGATTTATACAGACATTCAGTTATGATTTCTTGTTCTTTCGCATTTGCTACTGTTTCTGTTCCTCTAGCAATGTCATAAGCAATAGTTACAGGCATTCCTTCCGCTTTAAGTTTCAACAGTTCTTGACTTAACAATATTCTGTATTTTTTATAGGCTTCTGCATATTCTTTGCCTCTTTTCTTAAATTCAGATAATGCTGTTGTTAGAAAACCATTAAGTTCTGCCATTTTTTCAAGTTCTTCCATATCTAATCCCTTTCAAAAAATTTAACTATATCCATATAGTCTTTGATTTTTATTTCTGCTAATTTGTGGTAGCCTTTTTCTGACAACACAGAAATAACAACTTCATCATTGATTTCATTTTTCTTGATGATTTCTCGCAAAGCTGTTTCTTGTGGTTTAGTAATTAACTTTTCTTCTTCAGCGTCTTCTTGTTGTGCTATTGCGTTTTGTACTTCTTCGGCACTCGCAACAGATGTATCAATCCCAAACCCTGCCATTCCCAAAGCTCTGCCTACTGCTGATGTTTCACAGTTCTCTATGTAACTTGTCTTATTGATGAAAGTGCTTCCTTCTTTTTCATATGCGTGTCCAACTCCTAACCATTTAATGCTACCATCTGTTTCATCATAACAACCGACTTGTGCTTTGAATATACATACACCGTTTTCATTGCTTAACATTTCCGTATCAATAAAGCCATCAGGATATAACATTCTGAATGCCTTTATTCTTTCATTGACTTCCACATAGTTCTTGCCTTTTACATCTGTTTTCTTTAATTTTGCATTGACTTCTTCTAATTTTGTATAATCCATATTATACACCTCCTTTCGTTTTATCTATTCCAATTAAAGTATTGTTCGCTATGTCCTCAAAATATTTAAGTATTGATTTGTCTAGCTCTACCTTTGCATTATCGTCTTTGTCTTTCAACATTGCTTCTTTATATTCATCAATAGACTTAAACACAAATTCTAAATGCTTATAGATATTTTCTTGTTCAGTTCTTTCTTCCATTTAATCTCCTTTCTAGAATTGGTCTGCCCAATATTCTCTTTCTCGTCTTTTATTTTCTTCGATTGCTTCTTCTTCTAATACTGCTTCAACTTCCCTTTTTTCTTCTTCGTACTGTCTTATCAAATCTTCAAAAAAATCAATATCAGATTTTGTTGTTAACTCATCAATCAAGCGATTTAAACTGCTTATGATTTCTTCTAGTTCATCATATCTTTCTGAATAGTCTTGTGCAAAATCCATAATTCCACCTCCTTTACCAAACAATAGGAACTGTCAAGTATGCAACCATTAAGATTGCAAACATTGACATTATTCCTAATATATAAATTGTTATTACTCCTGCTTTTTCTAATCTTGTTAATTCTTTCCAACTTGGCTTTATTCTCTTTTTCATTTGTTTTACCTCCAATTAAAATATTATTTTTTCTTTCGACAATTTGATTATATTATAAAAGTTTTACTGTGTCAACACTTTTTTATAAAAAACTTAAAAATTTTACAAAAAAAGAAGCAAACACCAGCTAATGTTTGCTTCCTCACCTGAAGGAATTATGAATGAATTTAAAAATTCATTCATAATATATCTTATTTTTTTCGATTTGTCAATTCTTCTAGATATAGTTCAACTATTCTATTGATTGAATTGTTACTATAAGCCACTAATTCGCACACTTCTTCAAAACTAAAGCACCCATCTTGTTGATTAGCAAATCCATTTTCATATAACCAAACGTGCATTAGTTCGTGTTTTAATGTTAATAACATATCTTTTAAGTTAGATTTTTCAATATAGATAGTTCTATCATCATAATTTGACCTACCGACATATGTTCTTTTACCTGATATTTTGTTTACATTATATATTTTGTAAACTGTATCATTGATTATAAAACTACATATCTCCACTTATTTCTCCATCATTTGTTTAATGTACATATAGTTCTCTTTTTCTTTTTGTGCAATTTTATTTATTGTATTTTTCTCTTGTCCGTCAGCCATCTCTGATATGTCCTCTAACTTCCTATACATCTCTCTCATATCTTCCATAGCCATTTCAAGTTCTTCATAATAATCTTCTTGGCGATAGTTTCTGTAATTACGATAGTTCCTGTTATTTATTTTACCACCACGTCTATCGTAGTCTCTTGTTCTGCCTTGTCTATAATCCCTATAGTCTCTATAATCTCTGTCGTTATAATCCATATCGTCTCTATAGTCTCTATAATCTCTATAATCCCTGTAGTCTCTTTCATTCATTTCGTTCATCTTTATTCTCCTTTCTAATTTGGAATTTCAGTAAAATAGATAAATACTTTATCCTCTTTTGCGTCTTCATCTTGTATGAAGTCAACTGTGAATTTAATGTAGCTTTCAACATCATCTCCAAATAAGTCATTATAATCATTATAAGCACTGTTCATTACTACGAAAAAATCAATATCTCTAATATTGTCTATTCCATATTCTTCTTGAAGTCGCTGTGTCTCACGCATATCCCATTTCATTCTATAAGGTCTCATATTCGATACAATTTTTTCAGCCATCTGCTTGTTCAATATGTTACCATAAGCCATTCCATACAATTTCATTTCATATTTCTTGTACATATCTTCATCACAATGTTTCAAATGTTCCATTGTTTCATCTAATATGTCTGATAATTCGTGCATATTATCTATTCTACCGTCATCAATTATTTTCTTTATCAATTCTTCAATATCCACTTTTATTTTTACCTCCTTTCAGAAGTTCAATTATTTTTTCGTTTTGGTCTATAATTTTGTTAAGCAACTCATCTTGGTGCTTTAGATACTCCATTAAGTCATTATTATTGAAATCGTGTATCAATATATTGTAGCTCTCTAATTGTGCTATATTTGACATCACTTCCAACCAAAACCAAAAATTTTTATCATCCATTAAGCTAACCTTTCAATGTTTATGTTCGCATTCTTAAGTATAGGAATTTCAGTTGTAGTTATAACTGGAGTTGCGCCACCGCTATATACAACTGTTGGCAATGAAGTTATTGCAAGATTTACTGTTCCTTTGCAACATACTTTAATTTTCTTGTTAAACCCAATGTTTGCAAATTCTCCTGCAACTCCTATTGCTTCATCCATCTCTGTCCCAGAAACTTGTACACCGTCAGCAAATAAAGCTAACGCCACTTGTCCTGCCGTTGCGCTTGTAACATTTGCGTTGAAAGTTACTTCATATACTCCACCATCTAGAATGCTGAATAAAGCACTCCCTTCGTTGTGATTGATGAAACCACAACAATTCATTGCGCTCCTTGTTCTTAAATCGGTTACAGCGAATGGTAATGACGCTGTATTTGAAGTTAGTGTTATCTCTGGCTCTTGTACTGCTTGTATTACACCGTTCATTATTTTTCCTCCTTTATATAAAAATAGAGGATAGAACTTACCTATCCTCTTAATTAGCAAGTTCTCAATCATAGAGTTTGTCTATTAGACATTTTGCTATTAAACTAATGTGTTTCCGAAAGTATTTCCACATCCACATCCGTTGTTGTTTGGGCAAGTGAATATTGGAGTTCTGCCATATACTGGCGTACTTGGAACTGGGCAATTTGCCAATCTGTTATACAATTGGTCCACTTCATTAGCAAATCCTTGTGCGATAAATGAATTTTGAGCAATTTGACTTGCTTTCAAATCAGCCATTTGTAGTTCTCTTTGTAAATCAGAAATTTTTTCATTTTTAGCGTCAATCTTATCTTGGCATAACTGGTCTAGTATTCTTTGTGTTGAAGCTGTTTGATTTGAAATAATATCTCTAATTCCGTTAGATAGTGCTTCGCGGTCTGCACAGTTTTCAGAAATAATCGTTGAATTTAGTCCTGCGATTGCTAATCTGTTCTCTCCTGCATCTTCACATAATTGTGTGCTTATGTTGTTGAACCCTTGTACTGTTGATAATTGATTGCTAAATGCTTGTTGCATATTTGCTATTTGTCTAGCATTTGCAGAAGTTTCAGCATTTGCAAATCCATTGCTTACAGTCTGTGTCATATCTGCGCAACAATTACATAACTGATTTGATAATCCGTATATTCCATCTCTTACGCCTTCAATTTGGTTGCTTAAGTGCAATGTATCAAAGCCTTGGTTTGTGTTAGACATAATTTCTTTTTGTCCGTTTGATAGCCAAGCAAATTCGTTGATGTTATTGTATCCACCACCAAATCCACCGAAGCCATTTCCCCAACCGCCATTCATAACAGCTAGGATAAGAATTAACCATAACCAACCACCGTCTCCGTAGCCTCCACCGAAGCCTCCCATACCTGTTCCATATGGAAATATTGGATAACTATAACCAACGTTTCTATCTGTGTTACCTACAACTGCAGCTACATCTGCTGGTGACATTCCGTTATCATTCATAGTTCGTTTTCTCCTTTCTTTAATATTTTGTATATAAAAATCCACAAAGGATAATTACTACCTACTTCATATTTTGTATTTTGCTTAATACGTCATTTGGTACTCCATAATTTTGTGCTTGTTTAAACAATGCTTGTTTTTGTTCTTCGTTCATATTCCCAAGCATCTGCTTGATATATGGTTCAGGGTTTTGTTTCATCGCCATCATATTTTGAACTTGCTGATAATTTTGCGTGTTCTTGCCTTGAAGTTGTTTCATTAACGATTGAATAACATAGGGTAACATCTATACTACCTCCTGCTTTGCTTCAGATTTGTTTGCCTTTGTTTTTGTAGTTTGTTGCGACAATAGTTCTCTCATACTTTTAATCTCGTTCTTCAATTCTGATATTTCTTTATCTTTTGGGTCAATTTCAATTATCTCTGCTAAAGAATAAGTTTTTATATCTCCGTTTATGTTTTTAACCCACAACGTGTTCATCTCTTTATTTACAAATAAGCCTTCTCTTACTACAAAAGTGTTTCTAACATCGTCTATTGAATTTACATATTTTGCCTGCAATTCACTTTGTTGTACAGGCGCAAGCTGAAAATTCTGTGTTATTGGTTGCTGTGGTACATTTTGATTTTGCTGTTGATACTGTTGCATAGTCCTATCTATTCTCTCTCGCATATTTTGTAAATCTTGAATATAAGGGTTGTAATTATAAGGATAATTAACCATTTTTAACTCCTTTCTTTTTTGAGCAATATAACTTGTTGTCTTTGCTCTAAAAACGTCTTAAAACCTATTCTGACGTCAAATAACTATCAATAAATTCTAATTTCATCAAAAGAAAAAGGAGTTGGCCAGCAAAATCTACTTTGTACATATTTCGATTTTCTTTTTTCATTCTGTCCATCTCCTTTCTTCTTTAATTTGATTATACCTTTTAGGAATAAAAAAAGAACGTCAGCAGTATGCCGTCTTTACGACACTTACTAACGTTCTCGATATTATTTATAATATCTTCAATATCTTACGTTTGATTTTCTTGATTTCACGATTGACTGTTCTTTCGCTTATATTCATTTCCATTGCTATTTTAACAATTTTCTGTCTGCCATCTTTATCGGTTAATCTGTTGAATATTTCTTCCTGCCTACTCGTGAAATTTGCGTTTTCTAAAATACAATCAATTTCGTATTTGACAAAATCAAATCTATTTATGCTTCCTTCTTCTAACTTTTTTGGAGTTTCCATTTGTTTTTCTCCTTATAGTAGTTGTTTTAATTACTTTCGCCATAATTTATATCACCACTTTCGCTATTTTCTATGTATGTTGCTATGCCATTTTCTCCACCATCTACTGTTGTTGTTTCTGAAACTTCTTCAAATTGGTTTTCATATACGAAAAAGCTGATTATCATTATTACAATCGTTAAGATTAGAATAACAATGATTAAATCTTTTCGCTTGTTATTGGCTTTTAGTTCTCGCAACATCTCCATTGCTAGTGTTTCATTTTCATTCATAATTCTTTCCTCCTATCCTATCCATAATTTGATTAAAGCAACAATCAATCCTATCAATGTGATTATTACTGTTATTCCTGTTCCAAGCAATTGTCTTCTTACATATTTTTGGTTATCTTCTAAATCAGAAACTCTTTCAACGATTGGCTTTAATTTTAAATCCACGTTTTGATTTTCTAATTTTTTGGTATTATCTGCGTTAGCAACCTTTTCAAGAATAATATCAGTCTTTCTATCAACTTTTATCATTAAGTCTTGTATTTTTTCGGTCTTTTCTTCCATCTTATCTACTCTTTTAACCAAAATATTAAATTCTTCTTTTCCAACGTAATTTTCAGGCATAATAAATCTCCTTGTTTTGATTATACTCTATTTTGTTTTAAAAATCAACTAATTGATTAAATTGATAAGTGTTATTATATAGTTCAAGCTTACGCTACCTGTATTTGCAATAGCCACTTGATAATTGATAGTATCAGGACTTTCATATATAAAAACATTACAACTTGCATTTGGATTTCCTGTACTATTGCCACTCAATAAGTTTTGGTTAATATGATAATATTTGTTTGCACCACCAATAGCCATAATTCGATAATATTCAAAATTTTCTGTGTACACTCTGATTGAAGCTAAACCAACAAAGCCATTAATATAACCAGAATATTTAGTTGCCCCTACTGCAATAGTGCCTGTTTCTCTACTTCTTTTTACTGTTGTTTTAAGCATATTTGTATGTTCGTTTATTTTTGCTAATGTACTTTTTTGTGTCCAATGAGAACTATTCCAAGCTTCTGCTGTTGAAATTGCTGTATTACATTCATATAGCAATCCACCGTGTGTAACTATATCTCCTACTGCATAAGTGCTTGATGCTGAATATGTATCAGCACCGTATGTGCCTATATTCTGTTCAAATTTGTTTAGATTAGTTGCATTAAGAGGCGTATTTGTGCTTGGCAAATTTTCATAAATCATCTTATTTTTCTCCTTTCAATTTGTTTATTTCTTTTTTAAGTTCTTCAATTTGTTCTTGCTGTTCTTGAATAGCTTTCCAAAGGATAGACAACATAGCGTATGTGTCAATTCCTTTTCCATCATTAGAAATTACTTCTTTTGGTGTTTTGTATTTACCGCCCAAATCTCCAATAACAAATCCTATATGTTCTTTTGTTTTATCATCTTCAACTTTGTAGTTATAAGTATATAATTCTCCGTTTTCAATTATATTTAATGCGTTTCCATTAAATTTTGTTATATTTTTTTTCTTGCTTTCTAAACACATCTGATTAAAAGAATATGCGTACATTCCGTATGGGCTTGTTGTTTGTGTAATAGTATTATATACAGACAACCCTGATGAACCATTAGGTGAACGAAGTCCTATGGCAAAAGCATCATCTCCTCCAATCATAGGTGATAAAGAACCACAATACGTTCCTGCTCCTCCATATACGCTTACACCAGAATTGTCAACTTTTAAACTTCTATTACCATTTGTAGTATAACAATTTAAGGTATCTCCACTATATATATTGACACTTCCATTAAACGTTCCGCTTGTAGCATTTATATTTCCTTCAATGTCAACGTTGCTAGCAATCAAATTTCCATAATGGTCAACCTTAAAAGTGGCATTTGTATTTGCACTTCCATATTCTCCATTGCTTTCGCCTGCCCAAAAAGCATATTTACCTGTATTTGATGAAAAGCCTGCATCTGACATTCTAACAACATCTGACGTTATAATCGCACCACCTATTTGCCCACTATTTGCAGTTATAGTTCCTGTTATGTTAGCATTTGTTGCAGTTAGATTTCCTGCTGTTGTCACTTTGAAATTTGTGCTATTTATTGCTATTGCTTTACTTGTTAAATTTATTGTATTACCTGCAATCAAGTTAATAATATCATTTGCATTTAAGTCAATCTTGTCAGCTTCAATTAGAATTTGAGATGTATCATCATTGATTTTTGCTACTATTTTAGCGTGCGTATAATCTTCATTATCAACTTTTTCATTTACTTCTAACATTATTTGATTTGACGTTTGTGTTATTGCACTTGACATTTCTACTTTTGTTGCGAATTGTGATGTGTAAATATTTGAAGCAACAAGTCTTACATTAATATATCCTTGATTATACCCAACTAATTCTACTGTGTAATCTCCATCTGTTAATAATATAGTTGGATATGTATAAGTATGTGTTTCTGTTTGATTTAATGCTGTTACTGTTCCATCAGAGGCATATGCACATTTTTTTACTACTTCACAAGTTGTTGTTTCATAATACAAATGAAACTCATCATAAGTGTTACTATCTATATATAATAAATCTTCAGGCAACTCATAATCGAAAACCTCGTTTGTCGTAGTATTAGTAAATCTTAAAATCCTATTTGTCATATATAATGTGTCGCTTGGATATAAATTGTTTCTTGGATATAAATAACTAATATTCGTTGTAATAGGATGTATTACAATTGAAATTGGTTCACTCGCATTAATATCTTCAAATTGTAAAACCGCATTACTGCTTTCTGCTTGTGCAGTTATATCAGCAATATCTTCAATTTTTTGATTTAACTCATCTACTGTCTGTGTTATTTCAGATATTTTGTTGTTCTGCTCTGACACATTGCTCACAACACTTTGGATTGTTTGATTTTGTTTATCTACTATTAAATATGTTTGATTTATTTTTCTATCAGTTACATCTGATTTACTATAATCTGTTTCGCTTTGCTCTGGCATATTAGTATAAACATTCTCTACCAATCCACCTGAAATATCTATCTCATCATTAAACATTACACAACTATATGAATTTTCTCCAATTTGAATAGTATATCTGTCGCAAACATCATAATAGCAAATTCCTGTGCTAGAAAAATCATTTATGCAATATTGCAATCCATTTAATTTTGCATAAATATCAGGCAAGTAGTCGCTTCTATCATTGCCATTCATTATCTGATTATCACTTATTTTGATTTCAATTGGATTTTCAGGCGTTGTTGCTGGATAATGTACATTGTCTGACCCTGCACTTCTACTTAAAACAATACTATTTACTGGTCCATACACTTCACCAAATTTTACATTTACATCTTTTAAATGCTTTCCTGTTATTGTATCCAAAGTATTATTTATATATCTAATTTCTAATTGGTCGTCATTATTAATACAAATTGTGCTTGCTGTTACTTCTGCCAATTCATCTAACACATCTCTAAAAGTATAACCTATGCCATTTCCATTACTATCTAAATATTTTTCGTCTGGTATTTGCCTATTCCAATTTGCAAAGTTTGTATCATTTATATTAGCAAATGTTAAACCTAAATGCTCACAAATTGCTGATATATAATCTCTAACTGACATCGGATATGTCAAATTCATATCCTCATAATCTTTCATTGAAAATATAATCTTATCATAACAAGTCAACGTATATAATTTTGTATCTTCATTATATTCACTTTTAACAACAACATAATTGCCCATATCCAAAAGCTCATAAGCATTAGATGTATAAACGCCAAAAGTCCAATTAATTTCTGTATTTATTGGGATATCTACGGAGCTTTCAACAACTAATTGTTTCATTACAGATTTTAATATATTGCCATCATAAGAATAATTTATTGAATATAATTGAGATGTTAATGTTGTCGCACCATATACAATATAATTTTGAATTTGTCTTCCGCCATCTCCAATAGCAATTTTAAATGCTTCAGTATGTGTTTTCAACCCTTACACCTCCTTTGTTTTAGCAATAAAGCTACACTCAAAAGGCTCGTTTGCATTTATATATTTATTAGTATAACTCCAATCTCCTGTATATGTTGATATTGATGTAACCGCTTGTTTTGTTGGACTATAGTATTGGAATGTTTGGCTTGCACTGTCTAAAATAGATGAAATTGTTTGTAATTCTGTTTGTGACAATCTTCTAAATGATAATATAAATTTTGGAAATATACCTTTTAAAGTTCCTGTAAAATCTCCGTTCAAGATTTCTTCCGAGTATCTTCTGCCCATAATTTATTCCTTTGATATTGTGCACTTGTTAAATATGTTCCCATAGATACTCCGTTAATCATTATACTGTCTTTATTAATAAACACAATTCCACCTCCTATCCATTATATGCAAATTCTCTATCAGTTCTAATTGTTTCCATTTGTCTTGATAAAGTTCTACCATTCATTTTATTTAATATTGTTGCATTAATTACAACGTGTCTTCCGATAGCTTCGCCAAGCGTTTCCATAGCCTCTGCATCTGTTAAAGGTATTACACCCTCTGCTCCAGCTTCGCCTGCAATTGCTCCGCCAAGCATTACACCGTTTGTTTGGCATATTTACTATACCACCTTTTGCTAGCATTGGAATTGTTGGTATTCTAATAGTATCCATTGTCCAATTTTTACCTGCAATGTTTCCAGCTTGTACTATTAAATTACGTATTGGTGCTAATATTGAATTAATACCATTTATTGCAAAGTTTATTATAGAAATTAAAATATTTACTAAACCTTTGCCAATAGTAATCATTCCATTAACAAAATCTCCTTTAAATATTTGTAAAATTCCATCAAATATTTGTTTAGCAGAATAAAATATGTTATCAAACCACCCTATAACACTATCAAACAATCCACCAAGTATTCTAAGTATATTCATAACACCACCAGTTATAAAATCAAATATTAAACCACCTACAAAACTACCTTTTTCATAAATTGTATTTGCTATATTGAAAATAAAATCTCTTGCGTTTTTAAGCCCTTCTTTAATTTTCTCCCAATTCTTTATTAACAACCCCATTATCGTAATTATTGCACCTGCTACAAGGCCAGGCAATCCAAAAATTGATAGTCCCAATCCTGCAATTGCCACACCTATCCATTGTATAAGTTCTCCAAAGTTTTTCCAACTAGGGTCTTTAGTATACTCAATAAATGCTTTTATAGATTTAATTATGCCTACAAGCATTATTCCTATGCCTAATGCTTTTATTCCACTAAGTCCAAATTTAATTAACAATAATGCGGTTCCAATGCCTGCTAATACATCTAATATATTATTTTTGTCTTGAATAATCCATTTTAACCACTCTGGTGGTTCTCCTGATATTCCTGACAAATCCAAACTTGGTGTTCCAACACCGCCTGCACCAGCAGATGTCCCTGTATCAGTTTGACTTGTCAATATATTTACTTCATCAAAACCTAATAATTGTTTTTTGATTTCTTTTACCGCTTTAGATACGCCATTAGCATTTTGTTTCATTTTTTGGAAATTCTCAACACTGCCTTTTTCAAATAAATTTACTCCAAATAACGCTTGTATTATATAATTTATAATTTGTAACAATTTCATTGCCAAAGACACAATAAACTTAAGAATAGGTGCTATTGCTTGAGTTAATACAAATCTAATATATTCTAAATCCGTTGCATATTGGTCATCATAATTTGCCAAATCACTACTTGCACGTCTTACTGCTAAATAAGCGCTTCTAATTCCAAATATTGCAAGTGCTAATCTGCCTACTTTTTTAATGGAATTTTCAAATGATTTACCTAAATTATCAACTGGAACTGTATTCCCTAATTTATTTTTTTGTGCATTTAGTTGCACTAATTTATTTTTTGCTTTTTCTAATTTTAAATTAAGTTCGTCAACATCTTTAGAACTAAATCCAAGTTCTTTAGATTTTGATAATTGGTTCTCTAAATCAGCAATTTCTCTTTCAACCGCTTCTATTTGCTTATCAAAACTTTTTGTGTCTAATTCAGTTGCTATTGTTATTGTTCCGTCAGCCATTTAATCTCCTTTCCACAAACGTAATTGTTTGTAAAGATTTTTAACGCTTTGCTTTTCTTCTGCGTTCAATTTTTGTTTTTTTGATTTACAATATTTTTGTCTTAATTCTTTTTGTGCCTCTCTCATTTTTATTGCTTCTTTGTCTTTCATTTTGCTCGTGTCCATATTAATTAACATAGCAATTCTATTCAAAGCACAGCAAGTTCCGAAATTCACTACTACTTAAATTTTCTAAATCATTATAAAATGTCCACCAATGAATATAATCTTTTTCAAATGGGTCATACCCATAATCAAATTTGAAACTTGATTTAATCAATCCTATACATTTACTAAAATCTAGTTCATAATTATTGCTAGAATTGTTTTTAAGCTCATTTTCATCTTTACCCAATGAAAGATATTTAACTGCTAATTCAATCAATTTATTTTGGTTTTGACAATCAAGTCCTTTTTCGCCAAACAATTTATATATTACTGCTAACGCTCTTTCACAATCACCAATATTTTCATCTTCAGCAATAGCTTCGCACTCTAACGCTACTCTAAAATCCGTATTGATTTTATAAATCTCACCATCTACTTTTACATATTCAGGATTATTCAAGCACATCACTGCTTTCTTGTTTTGAATATTTTTTCATTATATTGGTCTTGATATTGTCAGCGCTTACTTTTAATTCAGGCAATATTTGATTTTCAATCACTTTGTCTATTGCTTCTAACGTGTTCCAGCTTAATTTTCTACCACAAAGAATTTTTTCAACACCATTTTCGCCTAGAAACATATTGTAAATTCTTACTTCATCTCTATAAAAGTCTTGAAATGCTCTGATTTTAGCTTCTTCGTTAGCACTCATCAATTTTTTGCCTTTTTTATCTTGTCTACATTCAATTTCATCTAATTTGAATTTCAAATGAGTTCTTGCTTTTTTATCTTCTTCTAGTATCTGCTGATATTTTACAGGCAATTCAATATCTTGTAGATTGAATTCAATATAATCGCCCGTCATATTACCCTCATCATCATTAATATAAAATCTTTTTATATCTCTATCTTTTTCCAATTGAATAAAATTATCGCTTTTGTTTCTCAACTCTGCTTCCATAACTATATTCCTCTCTTTCTATATAAAAAGGGCTAGAGATTACCCTAACCCTGTTTTTAATTCTAAACACTAGCTGTTGGAACAAATGTTGGTACACCGCCTGCTATTGTAACAGTTCCGCTCAACAGGGTCACCGTTATAGTATAGTGTGTATCCTATTTCTGCATTCTCTCCACCATAGCTTGTTATTACTAATAGTCCATCACTCATCTTTGCTGGAAAACTTCCGTCACTTTCATAAGCACCATCAATATCAAGAATGTGTGTTTTTACATTTAACACATCTCTATTTGCTCTTGCAAATTCATAACAAGGGTCATTCTTGTACATTTTTTGTGTAACATCTCCTTGTTTTTGATTAGATGTGTGGTCTGTTCTTGCGTTCTTTTCAATTATCCATTTCTCTGTATCTACTTGTGCATTATAAGCAATACTATAATCTGTTATACCAACACCTAACAATGCCCAAGTTGGATTTGTTGCTGTTGGTGTAGTATCAAGGAATGTTACTAACGCATCATCTCTATCAATTTTCTTGATATTGTCTGGTATTACTCCAATTCCCATATCTAATCCTCCTTTTTACCTAAATTCTTTTTAATTGGCTCTTTTGTCCAATTTTGAATTTCTATTGCTGTTAGAGGTTCGATAAATCCAAGTTTATTTAGTTTTATGACTGCTTCTTTATTGTCAACTTCTATTTCATCGCCTTTGGCATAAAACTTATCATTGACTTTGCAATCAATTTTAGCTACTAACTTCACTTTCTATACCTCCTACTCTATATTCAATTTGTATCTGTATATCAAACTCCGCTGTGTTTGTGTTGGCATTTACCATTGTTCCACAATTCAAACAACTTATGCTTTCTATACCTTCTATATCAGGCAACTGCTTTGCCTTATTCTTCTGAAAAATCACTTTTTCAAATAGTTCATAAAATCCTGTGTTTTCTATATTAGTTATCTCATCAGCACTATAATTCTTTCTACTTCTGAAACTATATACATCTCTGTGAAGTTCCTCGCCTGTTATCCATCTTTCTACTGTGCTTTCTGTCGGTATCTTATCTATTGAATAAGAATTTACATCTGCATCTAGAAAGTTTACGTTTAGTTGTACAAAATCTTGCTTGATTTCAGTTAACACACTAACCAAATATGTTCGTAATTTCATTACTCTTAAATTATCCGTTAACATAGTTTTGTACCTCTCTTACAACAATTTGCCCTTCTGCACTCCACATTCTTTTATCCCAATATGGTCCTGTACCGTGGTGTTGTATAATTTCTAACAGGGCTACCATTCACAATACCAATATATTGTGCGTGTGCGTATGGTTGCTCATAAGTGATATAATTTGCACCCATATCAATAGTCCTTCTTAAATCGCCTGTGTCTTGTGGAACATATTTGTCCATATGTATCCTGCATCTATCTGTAAAATACTTTTGTGCTGGTCCATTTGGTTGTATTCCTAATCTTGCTTTGATTACGCTTGTTGGCTTCATCTTCATACTATCTACCACCTAAATGTATGTGTGGGTTGTTTCCAAAATCATTTATTGCAATACTAGTAACATTATAAAACTCTTTACCGTTCAAATCACTTTGCTTTTCAATAGTTCCCTGTTCGCCCATTGCAATAATATCTCCTGCTGTAAATATACTTGTATCTTCTACAAGTTCCATTGGTATTCTTACTTCAACGTTGTTTGAGTTCTCATATCCTTGATTTACATTAGCACCTTTTCTTGAAAATGCCCACACACCATAAAATTTGTATCTTGTCCACGTTGTTAGTTTTAATGTTTCATCAGTAGTTTTATGATAATAAGTTATGTTGTTGTTTGTTATCATTTATCCACCCCCGTATATAAATAAGGAGTTCCATCATCTAAATAACATTCTGATAATTCATCTCTTACGATACCTTTAATTTCATTCAGTTTCGTTTTAAAGACGTTTTCATTACCACCGCCATACCTTATACTATATCCATCAATATTCTCGCTAGAAATTGATTTATCGTGTTTTGTGTATGTGTCATAGCTACCTAATAATTCAATTAGCCTATAACAACATACTTTCACTTCGTTAATTTGGTCATCTAACTCTTTTAATCTGCCTGATGTATATTTATCAATAATTTTTTGTGCTTCTAGTTCTAATACATTAAAAGGTGCCATTTCAAGAGTACCACCTAAATATCTATATTCTTCATAATCTAAATAGTGTTTTTTGAACTCCATTTCTGACACCTCCTATCTTATACACTTGGTTCTGCACTTGCTTTGAATTTAGCTAATACTACTTTGCTTTCGTCAGTCAATGCTGTTACATAATGCTCGTCAACTGCAATTCTTGTTGTGTAATTCTTTAAGTTTCTTTCAGTTTCAACGTTTGCATTTCTCTTGATATATACAGTAATTGCTGGAACATCATCTCCTGTTTGTGTTTCAGGTCTTAATTCTACGATTGGGTTAATGAATGCCCCACCTGAATATGCAACTCTCTTTGATGGCACAATTCTTGCATTTGCAACCATACCAATCTCGCCATTTACCATAACTTCATTTCCATATTTGCTTCTGTCAATGAAATTACTGTCTTTTCTTAATTCGCTTACTTGGAATGGGTGAATGAACATTACTTTGTTTACATTTTCTTCTTCAACAAATTTGTCGATAGCATCTACTATTCCGTTATAAGAAATAGCGTGTGCACTATCATCATAAGTCATTCTTGCTGTATATAATTGTGTGAATATATCATCTTCAACTTTTGAAGCGATTGCTAATCCTAATTGGTTGTTTGTTTCTCCAACTGGGTTTCCATATCCTGATAGGATAGCTTCATCTGTTAACAACACTTGTTTTACTGCTTTTTTGATTGTGTATTCAGCAGTTGTAGTTGTTAATTGTGTTGCTTCTGCATCAACACCTTCTGCTAGGTCTTCTGCATCTCCTATATATTGATATTTTGGTAGTGTGATTGTGCTACCTGGTCTTCCTTCCAAAGTAGTGTCTAATTTCGCATATGGTGTTGCTACGATAGCCTTTTGAAGTTTTGCACTAATCATTGGTGCCATAACTTCTGGGTCCACCATCTGTTGTAATTTTGTCATTGCATCTGGCATAATAATATCCTCCTAAACATTATATTTTGCAAATAATTCAGGATTGTTTTGTTTGAACTCAACTCTTTCTTTATAGCTCATTTTATCAAAACTTTCTTTTGTTGGAACATTATCTATATCGCCCATTCCTTCCATATCTTTTACTTGATTTGGATTAGCAAATATATCAGTTCTGTCCTTTGTTAGTTCATCAAAAATGTCTTTAATTCCTTTTCCTTCATTGCCTTCTTTTTTTAGCTCTGATTTGATATCGTTCAACAATCCGTTCTTTGCATATTCGCTACTGAATTTCTTATCTCCAAAAACCGCCAAAATATTGCTATTCAAAGTTTCTTCTAACTTTGTTGCTTTTTCTTTTTCAACTCTGTCGGCTTCCTTCTTTTCGTAATCAGCAACTTGGCTTTGTAATTTTTCTAGTGTTTCAGAACTTGGTGCACTCTTAATCTTATCGTTCAAATCGTTAATAGTGTTTTTATAGCCTTCAACTTCTTCTTTGTACTTGCTTTCAATCTTTTCAACTTCTGCATTTACTGTCTTTCCGCTTTCAGCTATAATTCCTTTAATTTCTTCTTTTGATAATTTAAGTTTGTTTTCTCCAATTTCTAAACTTTCTAGATAATCTTTAAAACCCATATTATATCTCCTTCTTCCCGATTTTTTTCATTGGTCAACTCCAACACAAAAAATTCGATATTTTTATATTATCAGCTTTTGAGAAAAACTGTTAAAACCAAAATAAAACACCAAGACTATTTGTCCTGGTGTTCTCGACACTCTGTTATGTTACTTATGTTTTTGCATTTATTACATTTTATTTCTATCTGGTACTCTCCTTCAATCTTACAAAGTAGCTTACCACAGAATAAACATCTTAATTCTTTCATTAGTTCACCTACACTATAACATATATTTTATTTTTTTGCAACTTTTTTTGTTGAATTGTTTTTCTTTAATGACTTAATTGGTTCAGGCTTTTTTACTTCTAGTTCAGGCTTTATTTCTATAACCTCTACCAATGCCCTGTTTACAGGATTTTTATTGCCTTCTTCATTCAACAGATATGTCGCTAAATCGTTGTTGCATTCAAAAACATCTCCTTTAATTAAGTGTTTTTCTTCATCTGTTGAAGTTGCTCTTACTATGTTTTTGATTTCATTAAATCTTCCGCACCAAAAATTTTCAAGTGCTTTTACTTTAATCATAGTTTACCCTCCTTTATTTTTTTAGCTTTCTCCCAAGTCAAGCTACCCACTCTACCTGAATTGTATAAATACAATACTTCGTCTAGGTACTTTTCAAGTAACGCTTTTTTTGAAAGTTCTTCTTGAAATGGGACATCACTACTATATATTCTACCTTCGACAAACAAAGGTACAACATCTTTTCTGTATATTGCTTTCCATACAGCATAGTTTCTTGGATTTCTTACAATATTTCCTGTGTTCATATCTTTCCAAGCAAATGTTACCATATCAAACACATCACAATCTTTTATCTGTGCTACTAATGTGCTGACATAATCATTACTTATCATATCGTCACTATCAATAAAAGCAATGTATTCACCTTTCGCTTTCTTTATTGCTACGTTTCTTGCAACACTATCTCCACCATTCTTTTCTAAATGGATTACTTTAATTTGCTTATATGAGTTATAGACGTCTAGCCTTGTTTCATTACAACCGTCATCAACAATAAACACTTCTACGTCATCTGTTAATTGCGGTGTTAGAACTCCCATAAGTTGTTCTGTTAATTCAAATGTCTTATAATACGGAATAATAATACTCAATAACTTCGTTGGTTTTTCTAGTTTTATCCTTAACTTTTCAACATCTATCTGGCTGTCTATATCACAAGTGATGTCATTTATTGCAAAAAATCCTTTTGTCATTTTATGTTCATTTACGTTCTGACCATAGATACTTCTATACACTTCCCATACAATAGGGTGTCTTACCGTTAACCCTTCATCATACATCTTTTTAACCTTTTCAACGTGTTCCATAAAAGTCTTTGTATCTTTAATCTTATAAGCAAATGGTTCATCGTGGCACTTGATATATAATGGGTCTTTGTTGTTATTACTGCAAAAGAACATCATATCGTCTGTGTCTGTTTCAACTATTTTATTGATTGCTTCTTCGCTGAAATACACATCTCCCCATATAAAGCATACAGGCTCATTCATTATCTCTGGCGGAAAAGCATTCAGCCAATACCCTTTTTGAGTTGCATAATCGTAGTCATTATTCTTTGGCTCATATCTTTTAACACCAAGGCCATCAAATCGTTCATCTTTGGCTAAAATTGTTATATCTTTTACGCCATTTTCTTTTAATAATCTTATTGTTCTTTCAATTAGCTTTTCTCCGTTGATTTCTACTAATTGCCTTGGTATATCAAAAGTTTTGTCATTGCTATTCGCTAAAATATAATATTTTTCTACCATTGTGCATCTCCTCCGATATCTATTTCTCTTTTAGTTTTGTTCAATCTCTCTAACAAGTAATCATCTATTTTAGGGTCTTTCCCTTTTTGCTCTAAATACAGTTGTTTTGTATCAGCCCAATGTCTTATTGTACTTGTTTGCCAAAGTATATTGTTTCTTACTGTTGTTACTGACTTTGTGTTTGTCCTATTCCATACATACACACAATCAGACATACATCTAAAATCATTCATATATATACAAATCCTGCAATGCTGGTTTCTGTCTTCTTTTAGCGTTCCTTCGTTGTATAAACACTCTTGGCGTGTAGCTAATGATTTCTTTATTACTTTGCCACAGCTACCACTCCAACCTTTTATTGCTTCATATTTGCTCTTATATTCAGGCTTGAACGTATCGTGTACTCCTCCACTTGTGCAACTTGCAAGCCCTATAAATAACACATCTGGTCTGCTTTGGAGATTTCGATTGATTTTCTTTAACACATTTTCATTGATTAACCAATCGTCACTATCTAGGTACATTACATAATCCACGTCATCTGAAATATGCAAATATGCTTCATTTCTAGCACCACCATTATATCTTTTCTGCTTTAATTGTATTATTTTCAAGCAAGGAACTTTATCCACATACTTTTCCACAATTTCCACAGAATTGTCTGTACTCACATCATCAACAAAAATTATTTCATAGTTTTTATATGTCTGACTTACTACTGAATTTAAACACTTTTCTAATGTGTGTGAATAATTATAATTTGGTATAATGATTGCTATTTTGTTTTCTCGATACTTTGGAAGCTCTTTCCAATTAGCATCTGTTATCTTTGCTTTCTTTAAACAACTTATTGGATAATCCGTCAAATTTACATCTACTTCTTCAATGTTTTTAATACTTACACATTTTGTTTTAATTTTGCAAAGTTCTTCCAATGGCTCATTTTCAAAAACATAGATATATTCAAATTCATTGAAATCTTGTATCTTATCTGTGCAATTTTTATCTATTGCTACTTTCATAATTTAATATACTCCTAGTAATTTCAGTATCATTTTTAATTTTTTCAATAGTTTCAATCATTTCATAATCATTATTTCTTAATGCAATTTGTTTTATTTTAGCTAAAAATCTACTTTTATCAGGACTTAACATTATTTCACCACCTTAATAGATTTACGATTTAATATTATTTTTGCTTCATTTATATTTATTATGTCGTATCCTAAAATAGATGCAAGATAGCCCTCATCTGATAATACGTTTGTTGTAAAATCCAAGTATAAATCATTGTTAATTTTATATTTGTCTATATTTTTTTCTAATAATCCTCTTATCCAATGTATTTTATCAATATTAACTATTTTTGCATTTTCTTTGGGCATTATATAAAGCAAACCTTTTTCATTGTAATTGGCATATCTTTTTGCATAGGTATAACTGTTTGTAACATAAGTTCCATTTCCATTTACACCTTTTCCTGCATAAAATTCTCCATATTTAAAATTTTCAATATACATTTCTGTTTCTTTTTCGTTTTTACCACTTATTCCTCTATACCAATGGTTTTCATCTAAAAACATTTCGGCAACATCTGGGTCTTCTGATATTATATTTCCGTGTTCATCAACAAAAAAATCTTCTTTTGCTATTATTTCTGCTTTGCCATCATATTTTAACGTTTTATTCAAATATTTTCCAATAGGGTGTTCTCCTTCTAAATTCCATTTAGTATATTCATTATTTACTTTTAACAACTCATTTTTATCCAAACTATCATAAAAATTATTATACTTTTTGAAGAAATCTTGCACATCAAAATTTTCAATAATATAACTTCTTTCTTTGCCTAATGGCATTTGTGCATCTATTACACTTCTTGTCTTTGCAAAATTAGGTATAATTATTTGATTTGTTTTAATTTTCCTGTATCCACTTACACTAGCACGTTTCATCTGTGATTTTAAACCACTAGCATTTAATAAATCTTTGTACTTCCCTGTTAATCTATTTATTCTAGCTTGGCTTTCTTGTGCTAAATCTTTAAACTCATCTCCACTTGCTCTTGCTAGTATCTGTGTATCTTTTGCTTTTCGTAGCTCTAACTCTAATCTGCGTTGTAATTGTGTGCCTTCATAATTAGTGTAATGTTTTCCTTCAAATTCAAATCCTTTATTATTGTCATCTCGTATCTTTTTAAGTTCTTCATCTGAATATAAAGGCTCACTTACACCTAAAACTATTGGAAACTCTGTATGATAGCAATTAAGTGTTCCTATCTGTCTTTTTTCTGCACCATCATATTCTCTGCCTTTTGTGTCTTTTGCTTCTTGATGATTTTCTAGCTTCTCATATTCTTCTGCACTAAACTGTCTGCCTTGGATATCTTCGTGGTCTGGTGCTGGATTTATATGTACTGATATTTCAACTCCATCTGCACCATATTCTGCACCAAAACGCCTGCTTGTTTCAATACTTACTTGTCTTATTCCATCTAAAATATTCATTCTTACTGCACTATCTAATCGTCTTGTTTTTCCACTTTCATACATCACAAGTCCATTATTTCCCAAGTCTTTCATTATTCTACGCATTTCTTGTTGATACGTTTCTTTTCCTTGTGAAATACTGATTACTGCTCTATCAATGATTTCGTCATAACTTTGCCTGATGTTTTTGAATGTCATCTGCCCATTTAAGTCTTCAAACATAAATCCTATTCCACTTGTATTTGATATATTTATATATGTACTAGCTGTTAGATTAGCAATACTATTTACAATATTCTGTAAAGCAAAATCTTTCTTATAAGGGATAAAATCAATACCACGATATTTATAAAACTGTTTTGCAAATTCTTTATTCTCGCTTGCTACATAATCGAATATCTTATAAATGTCTTGAACATTCTTTCCGCTTATTCTAGCTAATTCTTTTGCTATCTTTTCATAGCTACCACCATATTTCAATAATTGCTGTAACTGATACGCTTGGCTAGGTGTTAGAGTTCCTATTTGTTTTATAACACTACCAATCTGTTGCAGGATAGAAGCATTTATATCTTCTACCCTATCAACAAATATCTGTGCTAGATTTTCTTTTGCTTCTTCACTCAACATATCTATTCTCCTGCATTCTCTAACGCTTGTATTCTTAATAAATTAGATTTCTTGTAATTTAGCTCTAAAATAAATGGTTGCTTTGCATTAGTCTGTGTAATGTGTGTTGCACCTTGATATGTTTTTAACTTATTCCAGATGTCATCTAGTTGATTGCTTAATACTGTATCTGTTATTAACGTATCTACTGATGTTGTTAATGGATAATAAATTGTATTTGTATCTTGTAAAGCTTTCGTATAAGTTATTGTTTGTCCTGATAAAGTACCACCATATAAAGAGTATATACCACTATCTGCTACCATATCTGATATAGTCTTGCTTGTACTACCTGTTGTATCTGTTGTTTTCCCTATCTCTGCTCTCTTATACCAGCCATCATTTTTTAATACAAATTTATCTTCGTAAGTGTTTATTTTACACATTTCTAAATTGCCTAGTGTTAAGCTATAACTTTGGCTTTGTGTACTATCGCTATTTGCTACTGTTACTGTATTATTCCCTGTTACAACTTCTATCTCACTTGCTCTATCTGGACTAGGTGCTGGTGTTACATAATTGTACTTATAGCTTGGAATTATTGCTAATCCTGTTGCATTTGTTGAAATAATATAAGTAGTTCCTGCATATCCATTTGCTTCTTCTATTGCATTAAGTTGAGTTAGTAAAGTTGCGTCTGTGATTTGTGTTTCAGTTGGTGTTGCTAGTATGTAATATACTATTGTATTATGAGTTGATAACCACGTTTCAAAATCTGATTTTGTATCAATATAGTTTCCATTATCTATTACATTGGAAATTATTAAGTTAGAAGCTCCTATATATATTGTATTATTAACACTAGTATAATTTGATGAAGCTATAAAATTGTTACTCTTAATGTTTGCACTTGAACCTAAAGCGTCAGAAGGTTTAGCAATAGTAAATCTATAATGACTATTTATGTTTTGTGTTCTTGCCCAATTTTCTGTTCCATCAAAAACCACTTTTCCTATCTCACTATGCTTATACCACGCACCATTAGTTAGTGTACTATCATAGTAATCACTACTTGGTACATTATGGAATATATAGTCTTGATATGTGCTTATTTTGGCTAGTTCTAATGAGCCTAAATTTAAAGTATAGTCTTGTTCTGCGTGTTGAATGTAATCTGTGGCAGTTGAGCCTTCTTCTAATTGAATATCTTTAATATATATCGTTCCACTAGTTCCACGAGAGGTTGCAATCTTTTTAACAGTTTTGTTTTGTGAAGATGTTATGCTATGCAAACCAGCAGTTGTTGTTAAATATCCACCTTGTTCTGTGGTATTATCTGTATAAGTAATTACCCAACGAGAGTTCAGATTAGAAGCACTAGTATAACCGTACCATTGAATTGTATATTGAGTGTTTTCTTTAAAGTTTACTTTAATTGGATAATTTTTAAAATATTGGTCTAAATTATAATTATTTCCTGTATAATAACCATCACTATTTTTACTCCAATTTGTTGCATTTAGAATTACGTTTTCAACAAACAAATTCTTATTACTAACTACTACTGTATTCTCTCCTGTTACTACTTGAATGTCTTGTGGATAGTCTGGGTTTGGTATGCTTACATCTGAACCTTTTGTAAAATCTCCTTCACCGTCATTTGTATAAAATACTCCATTTACTAAATCATATAATCCAATTTCATTATCACTTTTTCTGTAACACGGGATTAAATTTAAAGCCAAAACATTTTCTTTAAATATTTTATATTTAGATATTTTACAATTACATTTATAACCATAAGTATTATAATCATTTTTATACAATGTAAAAACACAAATATTTGAATTTGCAACACTACTGCTTCTAGTACCACTTCCACTTGTACCATTTATATTATAATTAACCACTTTAGTTGAATAATTTATTTCAAAAACAATATCATCAAAACTATTTAATGAACCAACAATATTAGTACTTACTCCACCAAAATTATATTTGCCAGTATCTTTAATTCCTACAAAAGAACCATTGTTAGCACCTAAATATTGAGCATTATCACTTGAAGCAGTATAAGTATTCCATTGTATTTTTGTTTCTAATTTAAAATTAGTTTGAGTTGTATCTGTTACCAAACCTGTATTAATATATTGTGTACCTGTTGCTTCTATATACTCTACTGCCTGATATTCGTTAGGTAAACTCTTTTGAAATGTATCTCCACTAAACTTTGTAAACTTATGTTCTTTAGTATCATCATAATCTGATATTGTTATATCTGTTCCTTCAACAGTTGTTCCTGCTTCTGCTTCTATTACTTCTTGATATGTGTTTCCACCTAGTTCCATTTTTGCTTTCCAATATGCACTATCTGTTGTATCTATTGAAGTACCTGTGCTTGTAGCATCTTCTAATTCACTTGACATCTGTTCGTACATATCTTGTAGTTCTTCTTCTGTTACTTCTCCATCTTGTCCGTTTGTTACATAATAATCATAATATGTACCGTTAGTAAATGTCATTCTGTATGTATCAATTAATCCTGCACTACCTGTTTTTACTAATGTTGCAATTCCATTTCCTGTTTCGCCTTGGATACCTTGTACACCTTGGATACCCTGCTCACCTTGAATGCCTTGTTCTCCCTGTGGTCCTTGCTCTCCTTGAATACCCATTGCACCTGAAAAGTCTGATATAAATAACCATTCTTCTTCGCCTCTTGTGTATAGCTTTGCATTGTCTTGGATTTCAACACTTGTTGCTATCATTACATAATCGCCTAATTGCATATTATCAAAGTCTGCGTTCATCTCTGCTACACTTGAATATGTTTTCTTAATTGTAAATGGTGCACCTTGTGGTCCTTGTGGTCCTTGTATTCCGTTGGATACCTTGCTCGCCTTGTGGTCCTTGTACACCCTGCTCGCCTTGTTCACCTTTTAGATTTGTATATTGATAGTTTTGCTCATCTTCTCTTTTTATGCCTAGTGATGTGCCTTGCCAATTATATTCAAGTCCAATACCATCATTGATATTTACACTCTTTTCTTGCCCTTGTCTATTTGTTATTGTTACTGTTGCTGTGTGTCCTTCTTTTGTTGCATCTATATCAACATTCTCTACTTCTGCTAATCCTTCATTTAAAGCTTGTTCGTATTGTTCAAACTGTGTTGGTGTGATTACTTCTCCGCTACCTGTGTTTCCTCTGTAACTTCCTTCTCTTAAATATACTGTTGCATAAGTTGGAGAATATCTTAATTTTAGCTCATCATTTTCTAATACATACGCATACACTCTTAATTCAAAACTAGGGCTGT